>UPTG01000006.1_pt1 | contig 251242 bp, 192 predicted proteins | sample 2160121 | NCBI WGS metagenome assembly UPTG01 (sample SAMN06266255, study PRJEB28933) | marine metagenome | isolation source: Columbia River Estuary | place: USA:Columbia River Estuary, USA | collected 2014-07-27 | reverse complement strand
TTTTCCTCTCAAATTTTGCTGTGGAACTTCGCTGCGCGCCGGGACTTTCCGTTGTTTTGCCAAGCCCTCAAGCCCTAAAACTCCAAAATCATTCCAATGGTGGGGAGTGTTCGGCCCGTGTCGGAGCGAAGCAGCTGCATTTGGTAGCGCGTGGGATCATTCGGATCCAGCAGAGGTGCCTTGGTATCGGGATCGCGTACAACAGTGAGGTAGGGCATGAGCGGAATGTCGCCACTGGCCAAATTCTGCAAATCCAAGAACCAACTGAGGCTCCAACCCTTGTGCGAATAGGTCTTATCCAAACGGAAATCAAGCTGTGTAAACGCATCGAGGCGTTGGCTGTTCACCTGGGCATAGTCAAACACACCGCGTTGTAGCACATCCCAGTTCGTCACAAGCGCGGAAGCGGACTCGTTGAAGGGGGTGTAGGGTGTGCCGGAGGAATAGCGCCATTTGAGGCCCCATTGCCAGCCTTTCCCCCAAACCTTTCCGGTGGTGAGGCTGAGGGTATGGCGGCTGTCCCAAACGGAAGGCGCCCAATCTCCTGATGCGGTCTGGAATTCGCTGATGCCGTAGTTATAGGCCCCCATCCACCAATACTGGCCTTTGAGTTTTTGTTGCAAGAAAAGTTCAAAACCACGAGCTCGGCCTTGGGCATTCGGGATGGAAGGCTGGTCCCCCACCGCAACGTAGGCTCCTATGGCGTTGGCATACGCGATTTGGTCGTTCACCAAGAAGGGGGCGTTTCGGTAGCGCTTAGTGTATACTTCCATGCTAACGCGGTAGGTCTTGCCGTTTTGGTATTCGACCCCGGCGCCGAGGTGGTCCGTCGTGGTGAAGCGCGTGAAGCGGCCATGGTTGGTCGCGCGGTTGGCCGCCAGGAGGATTCCGGCAGGCATCTGCTGATAGCGCCCAACGTGGCTATTGGCGGTCCAATGCGAAGTGAGTTGGTATTTGTACGAAGCCCGCGGGGAGAGCTGAGCCAATGGATTGACCATGTTCAGGTTGAAGTTGGCCGCGTCCATGCGAAGCCCCAGATTCAAGGTGCCGCGCTTGTTGGCTGAATGCCGTGCATAGGCCGCAAAAAGACCGCCTTGGACGTAGCTCAGGTCACTTTGAAGATTGGTGGTATCGACCCCTGCGGTATGGCCTTTGAGGGCCCACATGTCGACGCCGACACCGACGGCCTCCAAACTGCCGCCAAGAGTGAGTTTGGCCTGTTCACCATCCCAAACACGTTCGTAACGCAAACGGGTTCGGTCCTCGTAGGAACGGTAGCGTAGTTGACGGTCGGATTCCTGACGCGTATTCCCCACATATTTGTCCGCATCGTTGGTGATCCGGTCGTGGCTGACCACGAGGGTCTGAAGGCCATTGGGCACAAATTTTCGGTACCGCGCACCCAATACTTCAGTGCTTTGCTCCCCCTCAGGGATGTAGCCCACATTGTACAAGAGGGCATCGCTCCCGCGTCCTTCCGTGTAGACCCGGTAGGAATCCCATCCACCGACGCCTAGGATGGTCAAGTCGGCATGGTCGCCGATGCGCGTGTAGTACTTAAACTGGGCATCTTGGTAGGTGGGCAGAACGGGGATGTTGAAGAGCTTGAAGTAGTGTTGGGAGAAACTGTTTCGGGCCGAAACCATCACGCCCGAACGCCCCGTCAATGGCAGTTCGATGGTGGCGCCCACATCGGTCGCACCCAGAGTCATCCGAATTCCGGGACGATCGCTGCGCGCTTGGCGCAAATCCAAGTCCAAAGCACCTGAAAGCACGTTGCTCATGCTTGAAGGGAAGGCGCCCGAATACAATGCCGCCCCTTGAATGAAATCCATATTGAGCAGACTGACGGCCCCGCCGCTGGCCCCTTGAATACTGAAGTGGTTGATCGTCGGGAGATCAATGCCATCCATGCGGTAGGCGTTCTCGCTGGACGCCCCGCCGCGAATGGAAATGTTGTAGCCAAAGCTGGACTTGGGGAGGACTCCGGGGAAGCTTTGAATAGCCTTGCTGATGTCCAAGGTGGCGCCGGGCATGCGCTGCATTTCGGACCAGTTGATATTCTTGATGGATAAGGGGGTCTCCTCAGTGGTTTTGAAGGCCTCCGCGCTGATGGCGACTTCTTCCAGCACTTGGTAGGGCCGCTCGACTTCAATGCGCAACTCGAGGGGTTTGACGGCATTCAGCGTTTGTTCGTGAAGGACGGTGGTGAAGCTTCCGTCCGGGCTGCTCACCCGGATGTTGCACAAACCTACAGGCAAGTTGGAGAAAGCAAAGGCCCCTTCGCGGGCCGTCGTCTGCTCAGCGCGGAAAGATCCGTGCTCCACCGTAATACGGTAGCCCAACGCAGCATCCATGCTTCCTTCAAAAATCACTTGGCCGCGGAGTGCGGCGTTCTGGGCTAGCGCAGCGAACGGCGCTAAAGCCAAAACGAAAAATACCCGAATATGTCCTTTCACGCCGCGAAATTACCGTGGCTCCCCTCCGCGAAATACCCCAAAAAAGAAAAAAATAGCCCTACTGATTGTATTGGTTCATGGCCGTGTGTGCCCCGGCCAAAACCCAGGTTTCAAGGAGCTTGATGGCGCGCTCAATGCCCGGGGTGATGAATTCCATTTCGGTGGCTTGCCAGCGGCCCAAAACAAAGTCTACTTGGTGGCCTTTGGGGAAGTGCTGGCCGATGCCAAATCGCAAGCGCGCATAATCTTGCCGCCCCAAAACGGCCTGAATATCCTTGAGGCCATTATGTCCCCCGTCACTACCCTTGGTCTTCATCCGTACGGTCCCGATGGGAAGGGCCAATTCGTCCACGAGGATGACCACATGTTCCAGAGGCACCTTTTCTTCTTCCATCCAATAGCGCACGGCTTTGCCACTCAAATTCATGAAGGTGGTGGGCTTTATGAGGATGATGCTTCGCCCCTTGAGTTTGATCTCGGCGCGGTCGCCATAGCGGGCAGGGCTAAAAATAGACGTGGACGCCTGAGCCCAGGCGTCCACGATATCAAATCCAATGTTGTGGCGGGTGTGGGCGTACTCCGGTCCGGGGTTGCCCAAGCCAATCACAAGGAATTTTTTCATTCAGCGGCTGCTTCCGTTGCTTCAGCACCTTCAGCAGCTGCTTCAGCGCCTTCAGCACCTTCTTCCGTTTCCTCCTCGTCTTCAGCCACGGCCTTACGAGATATTTTGATTGTCACGACCACAGCAGCTTCGGCGTTCAATACTTCGAAAGGCTTGCCGGCTTTGATGTCGCTGACACGGATGGACTGACCAATGCGCAAGTCTGTGATGTCGTGCTCAATAACGGAGGGAAGATCGTTGATGTGTCCCTTGATGCGCAAAGAACGCAATACGGACTTCAACTTACCGCCGTTGCGGACACCGCGTGCATTGCCCTTCATGACAACAGGAACTTCGATGGTCACAGCCTTGCCTTCAACCACTTCGATCAAGTCCATGTGCGTCAACTTGTCCGTCAAGGGATCAAATTGCATGTCTTGGATAACCGCTTGGATGGTTTTGCCGTCTAGCTCGATGTGCGCGACCAACGCTTCAGATGTGTACACCAAATCGCGGAAGGCAAGGATCGGAGCGCTAAAGTGGATGGGCTCTTTTCCGCCGTAAATAACGCAGGGTACGTCACCTGCTGCGCGAACAGCTTTGGCAAATTTGCTGCCGAGTTCGGTGCGAACGGTTCCTTTAATGGTAACGGATTGCATGGGATGGAGATTTCAGAGTTTACATTAAGAAGTGGCCGCTGATGGACTCGTTGGAGTTCACTTTGTGCATCACTGCGGCAAAAAGGTTGGCGACACTCAGGACGCGAATTTTTTCAGACGTCCTCGCCTGAGGAATGGTGTCGGTGATGACCAATTCACTCATGGCAGACTGTTCTATGCGATCAATGGCGTTTCCAGACAATACGCCGTGCGTACAATACGCTCGCACGGACTTTGCCCCTTGCTCCATGAGCATATCCGCTGCTTTGGTCAGGGTACCCGCGGTGTCGACCATGTCATCCAAAAGGATCACGTTGCGGCCTGATACATCGCCAATGACAGTCATTTTGTCGATGACATTGGCTTTTTTGCGCTGCTTGTAGCAAATGACGACGTCGGCGCCCAATTGATTGCCGTAGGCTGTCGCGCGTTTGGAACCGCCCATGTCCGGAGAAGCAATCGTGAGGTCCTCCAGCTTCAGGGCCTCGATATCTGGAATAAAGAGGGAGGAAGAATAGAGGTGGTCTACAGGAATTTCGAAGAAACCTTGAATTTGGTCGGCGTGTAAATCCATGGTCATCACGCGGGTGGCACCGGCTGCCTCGAGCAGGTTGGTCACCAACTTGGCCGTGATGGGAACGCGAGGTTGGTCCTTGCGATCCTGGCGCGCATAACCAAAATACGGAACGACCGCCGTGATGTGACGAGCCGAAGCGCGCTTCGCGGCATCACACATCTGGAGTAGTTCGAAGAGATTTTCCGAACTCGGCATCGTGCTTTGGATCAAAAAGACCCGGCTCCCGCGAACGGATTCTTGAAAAGAGGGAAGAAATTCTCCGTCGGAAAAGCGCAGCACATTCACCTGTCCCAGCGGCGCGCCATACGCATCCGCAATGGCAGCAGCCAAGCCATGAGTGGCTTGTCCAGCGAAAATTTTTGCGACAGGATCCATTTTTTTACCGATTCGGGGGTGCAAATGTATGCAATTTGTATGTATGTTTGCGCTCCACAATTGCCCAGGTGGCGGAATTGGTAGACGCGCACGACTCAAACTCGTGTTCCCCTGGAGTGCGGGTTCGATTCCCGCCCTGGGCACTTACTTCAAACGAGTGCTCGCAATCCCATGAACAAGCAGGAAAAATACGACCGAGCCTATCTTAAGATGGCTTCGGAATGGTCGCAACTTTCCTATTGTGAGCGCCGCAAGGTCGGTGCGTTGATTGTCAAGGGCCGCATGATTATTTCGGACGGGTACAACGGAACCCCCTCGGGGTTTGAGAACATTTGCGAAGACGATGCCGGCTACACAAAGTGGTATGTGCTCCATGCGGAGGCCAATGCGATCCTCAAGGTGGCGGGGTCGACCCAAAGCTGTGAAGGCGCGACCCTCTATCTGACCATGTCGCCGTGCACGAATTGCAGCAAGCTGATCCACCAGGCCGGAATCAAGCGCGTGGTCTATGCTTCGGAGTACAAAGATTTGTCGGGGGTAGACTTCCTACAGCGAGCTGGGGTGGTCGTAGAGTTCCTCCCTCCTGTTGCCTGACCCATTTCTTCCTTTGAGCGCATAAAAAAAGCCGCCCCTATCGGAGCGGCTTTAGAGAATCTGATTCTCTGAGTATATTACTCAGCAGCAGCCTCTTCGCCCTCAGCAGCAACCTCTTCGGTAACTTCTTCGGTGGCTTCTTCAGTAGCCTCCTCAGCGGGAGCCTCTTCAGCTACTACTTCTTCAGTTGTCTCTTCAACAGCTGCTTCTTCAGCGGCGTTGTTGCAAGCAACAAAGGCAACCATGGCCAGTGCGCTCAGAAAAAAGCTTACTTTCTTCATTTTGATTGGGTTTTTTTAGGTTGAGATCTCAAAATCTTGAATCAAAGGTAGATAAATATTAGACCTATCCAAATGAGCCAAAAAATATTTACACTTTTCGCAAAAGGGATTCCATGGAGGCAATCTCCCTGATAATCAGATGCAACTCATCACGATGTACGCGCTTTTGCTCCATGCTATCACGGTCCCGAATGGTGACCGTACCGTCTTCCAAACTTTGGTGATCGATGGTAATGCACAAAGGTGTACCGATGGCGTCTTGGCGGCGGTATCGTTTTCCAATGGCATCCTTCTCATCAAAGGCTACTTGGAAGTCAAACTTGAGGTCACCGTGAATGCTTTGCGCCAATTCGGGCAGGCCATCCTTTTTCATCAGTGGGAGGATTGCAGCTTGGGTGGGAGCGAGCGCGTGAGGGAGGCGCAATACGGTGCGGCTGCTTCCGTCGGCCAAGGTCTCTTCCTCTAGGCTCTGGCTCAGCACGCTCAGGAACATGCGGTCCAAGCCAATAGAGGTCTCCACGACATACGGCGTGAAGTTTTCATTCGTTTCCGGATCGAAGACCTGCTGTTTTTTGCCCGAGAATTCCGAATGGCGTGATAGGTCAAAGTCAGTCCGGCTATGGATGCCCTCAATTTCTTTGAAGCCGAAGGGAAATTCAAATTCAATGTCGGCCGCCGCATTTGCATAGTGGGCCAATTTGTCGTGGTCGTGGTATCGATAGTGCGAAGCGTTGAAGCCCAATGCTAGATGCCAGCGCAGGCGGGCCTGCTTCCAATGCTCGTACCATTCCATTTCGGAACCGGGCTTGACAAAGAATTGCATTTCCATTTGCTCGAATTCGCGCATGCGGAAAATGAACTGACGCGCCACAATTTCGTTGCGGAAAGCTTTTCCGATTTGGGCGATGCCGAAAGGAATCTTCATGCGCCCCGTCTTGTACACGTTGAGGAAGTTGACAAAGATGCCCTGGGCGGTTTCGGGGCGGAGGTAGAGATCGCTTGCGCCCTCTGCGACGGATCCCATTTTCGTCGCGAACATCAAATTGAATTGACGCACTTCCGTCCACTGGCTGCTGCCGCTCACTGGGCAGGTGATTTTTTCGTCGAGAATAATTTGGCGCACCGCATCAAGATCTTCCGCTTCCATCGCGGCTACATAGCGTGCCATAACGAGGTCAGCCGATTCCAAATACCCGACCACACGCGGGTTGGTCGTGCGGTAGAGGTCTGCATCGAAGCTGTCTCCAAATCGTATGGCTGCTTTTTCGATTTCCTTTTCCGCTTTTTGGCGAAGTTTTTCGGCGTGCTCTTCCAAGAGCACATCTGCGCGGTACCGCTTTTTGCTGTCTTTGTTATCGATTAAAGGGTCGTTGAAGGCGTCCACGTGTCCGCTGGCTTTCCACACAGTCGGATGCATGAAGATGGCCGAATCCAAACCCACCACGTTGTCGTTGAGTTGGACCATGGCGCGCCACCAAAAGTTCTTGATATTGTTCTTGAGGAGGACCCCATTTTGGCCATAGTCGTACACGGCGGCCAAGCCGTCGTAGATTTCACTGCTTTGGAAGACAAATCCGTATTCCTTGGCGTGGGAAACCACACGCTTAAACGATTCTTCAGGAGAGAGGGCCATAGATGCGGGTCAAAAAGAGAGAGTCAAAGGACAAAGTTCGGGACTTTTGGGGACATGGGCTCGAGGGCGGTGGGCCAAACACGCACTACGCGATGAGGGTGCCGATATTGGCGGTGAACAAGCGCACCGAAATAGCCATGAGAATGATACCAAAGACCTTGCGCACGATGGCGATGCCGTTTTTGCCCAACCAACGCTCCAAGTGCCGGGTGTTTTTGAGCACCACGAAAACCAAGACTGAATTGATGACGATGGCGATCAAAATATTGATGGGTTCGTATTCGCTTCGGATCGATATGAGGGTGGTCAATGTACCCGCACCGGCGATCAACGGAAAGGCGATGGGAACGATGCTCGCGGATTCGGGCTCCGCCTCGCGGTAGATGCGTACCCCTAGGATCATTTCGAGGGCGAGAAAGAAGAGCACTAACGAACCTGCCACCGCAAAGGAGGCCACGTTGACCCCAAACAAGCCCAAAAGGTCTTCCCCCACAAACAAGAAAAGCACCATGATGCCAGCCGCGGCAAGCGTGGCTTTTTCGCTCTGAATGTGGCCGACTTTGTCGCGCAAAGAGATAATAATGGGGATGCTGCCAATGATATCAATGACGGCAAAAAGCACCATGGTGGCGGAGAGGATTTCGGCGAAATTCATGACTTGTTGTGTTGGCCACAAAGGTAGACCTTTGAGGCATGATACAGATTGGGGAAACCATTGTCTCACAGGTGGCCTTTGAACATGCCTTTTGCTGCGACTTGTCCAAATGCAAAGGGGCCTGTTGCGTCGAAGGGGATGCGGGAGCGCCCTTGCTCCCTTCCGAGGTGCCCATTTTGGAGTCCATCCAAGATGCGATTCGTCCTTTTTTACGTCCCGAAGGCCTCGCCGCACTGGAGGCCCAAGGGGTGGCTGTGAAAGACCACGACGGGGAATGGGTTACCCCCCTGGTTGACGGGCGTGAATGCGCCTATGTAACCTTCGATCAGGGCGTCGCCAAGTGCGGAATTGAACAAGCCGCGGCGGCGGGGGCCGTGGATTGGCCCAAACCCATTTCCTGCCATCTTTATCCCATACGCGTGACCAAATACCAAGACTTTGATGCCCTAAATGTTCACCACTGGAAGGTTTGTGAACCTGCATGTAGCCTAGGGCAGGAGCTCAAGTTGCCGGTATTCAGATTCTTACAGGGCGCCTTGGTTCGAGCATATGGTCCGGCCTGGATGGAAGAGGCGGAAGAGGTCTACCAATTCCTCCAATCGCGTTCGGAAGACTGAGGTTATTAACAATCGTTGTGAATTTCTTTCGGGTTCCGAAGCAAAATTTCATTTGCGCAATTCGGACCCCTTGAATTCACCGCTTTTAGCCCAAGGGGGGGGTGACGAGAATGTTGAAAACTACCCCCTAATGTTCAAATCTATCCCTTGTGATTCCCCCTGTGCTTTCCAAGATTTGTAAAGCTCATCAGCGGACGTCTTCCCCCGTCAATCCGACATAGACCCTGCTAAAATGCACCTAAATCATACGTAATCATCTCGCCGTGAGGCGATTAACGCTAAAAACTATGAGCGCAACGAACTCTGCTGTCGAACCCATCTTGTCGGAAAATCCCAACCGTTTTGTGTTGTTTCCCATTGAGCATAATGACATTTGGGACATCTATAAAAAGGCGGAAGCCTCCTTTTGGACAGCAGAAGAAATCGATTTGCACCAGGATTTATCCGACTGGGAAAACAAGCTCAGCGCGGACGAGCAGTACTTCATTAAACACATTTTGGCCTTCTTTGCGGCCTCCGATGGCATCGTCAACGAAAACCTGGCCGAGAACTTTGTGAACGAAGTGCAGTACACGGAGGCCAAGTTTTTCTACGGCTTTCAAATCATGATGGAAAACATCCACAGCGAAACCTATTCGTTGTTGATTGACACCTATGTGAAAGACAAGGCCGAGCGCCACCAGCTCTTCAATGCAATTGAAACATTTGATGCGATCAAGAAGAAAGCGGATTGGGCTTTGCGTTGGATTGATTCCCCCTCCTTTGCAGAGCGCCTGATTGCCTTTGCGGCCGTCGAAGGCATCTTCTTTAGCGGAGCCTTCTGCTCGATTTTCTGGATGAAGAAGCGCGGACTCATGCCCGGATTGACCTTTTCCAATGAGCTAATCAGCCGCGACGAAGGCATGCACTGCGACTTTGCCGTACACTTGCACAACCACCATTTGGTGAACAAGGTCCCGCAAGAGCGCATCACCCAAATCATTACCGAGGCCCTCACCATTGAGCGCGAGTTTATCACCGAATCCCTTCCCGTGGACTTGATTGGTATGAATAGCCGTCTCATGGTTCAGTACCTTGAGTTTGTTGCGGACCGCCTACTTGGTGAATTAAACTGCCCCAAAGTCTACAACTCCGAGAATCCTTTTGATTTCATGGACATGATTTCCCTTGAGGGCAAAACCAACTTCTTTGAAAAGCGCGTATCCGACTACCGCAAGGCGGGTGTGGGCATGGAGCAAGAGTCCACCGCGGACACCTTCAAGTTTGACTCCGACTTTTAAGCACCAATCCGAATGATGCACGTATTAAAGCGTGATGGCCGCAAAGAAGCCATCAAATTTGATAAAATCACGGCCCGCATCCAGAAGCTTTGCTATGGTTTGAGTCCGCTCGTAGATCCCGTGGCCGTAGCCATGCGGGTCATCGAAGGCCTGTACGACGGGGTGACCACCTCCGAGCTGGATAGCCTCGCTGCAGAAACAGCGGCCTCTATGACGGTGCGCCACCCAGACTTCGCGCAGTTGGCGGCGCGCATCGCGGTATCCAACCTGCACAAGAACACCAACAAATCCTTCACGGAAACGATGCGGGATTTGCACACGTATGTCAGCCCCAAAACGGGCCTTGCCGCACCGCTCATCGCCGACGATGTCATGGAGATCATCGAAGCGCATAGCGAGCTGTTAGATTCCACGCCTATCTACGACCGGGACTTCAACTATGATTACTTTGGCTTCAAAACCTTAGAGCGCTCCTACTTGCTTCGCACCAATGGAGAGATCGCTGAACGCCCGCAGCAAATGCTGCTCCGCGTAGCGATTGGCATCCACAAAGAGGATATTCAAGCGGCGATCGAGACCTACGACGGCATGTCCAAGGGGCTCTACACCCACGCCACGCCCACCCTCTTCAATGCGGGGACTCCCAAGCCACAAATGTCCAGCTGCTTCCTTCTGCAAATGAAGGACGACAGCATTGACGGGATCTACGACACCCTAAAGCAATGTGCGAAGATTAGCCAAAGCGCAGGGGGTATTGGTCTAAGCATCCACAACATCCGTGCAACGGGGTCCTATATCCGGGGGACCAACGGAACATCCAACGGCTTGATTCCCTTGCTCCGTGTGTTCAATGACACGGCCCGCTATGTGGACCAAGGCGGTGGCAAGCGCAAAGGATCCTTCGCGATGTACTTAGAGCCCTGGCACGCGGACGTATTCGACTTCCTGGACCTTCGCAAAAACACCGGAAAGGAAGAGCAGCGTGCCCGCGACTTGTTTTACGCACTCTGGATTCCAGACCTATTCATGCAGCGCGTCGAAGAGGACGCGAAGTGGACCTTGATGTGCCCCAACGAGTGCCCAGGTTTGTATGACACCTATGGTGCAGAGTTTGAGGCCCTCTACCACAAGTATGAATCCGAAGGCAAGGGACGTAAGACCATTGCCGCTCGGGAGCTTTGGACCAAGATCATGGAAGCCCAAATTGAAACGGGTACCCCATACATGCTCTACAAAGACGCGTGCAACGCCAAATCCAACCAAAAGAATTTGGGCGTCATTCGATCGTCCAACCTGTGCACCGAAATCATCGAGTATACCGCACCGGACGAGGTGGCCGTATGCAACTTGGCCTCTATCGCCCTTCCCAAATACGTGGAAGATGGGGCGTTTGACCACCAAATGCTCTACGACGTCACGTTCAAGGTGACCAAGAACCTCAACTGCGTCATTGACGTCAACTACTATCCCGTACCCGAAGCGCGCAACTCGAACATGCGTCACCGTCCGATCGGATTGGGGGTTCAGGGATTGGCGGACACCTTCATCAAATTGCGCTTGCCCTTCACAAGCCCCGAGGCCCGTCAGTTGAACAAGGACATTTTTGAGACGATATACTTTGCCGCGGTGACGGCTTCCTGCGACTTGGCGGCCGAACATGGCGCCTATGAGACCTACGAAGGATCGCCCATTTCACAGGGAGAATTCCAGCACAACCTCTGGGGTGTGAATGAAAAAGATCTGAGCGGACGCTGGGATTGGGAAGCATTGCGCAAAAAGGTGAAGAAACATGGAGTGCGCAACTCCCTGCTCTTGGCTCCGATGCCGACGGCGTCCACCTCGCAAATTCTTGGAAACAACGAGTGCTTTGAGCCCTACACGAGCAACCTCTACACGCGTCGCGTGCTTTCAGGCGAGTTCATTGTCGTGAACAAGCACCTCCTGGTGGATTTGGTCAAGCTTGGATTGTGGAATGAGGACGTCAAGAACGCCATCATGGCCAACAATGGGTCGATCCAAAGCATTGAAGGTATCCCCGACAACATCAAAGAACTTTACAAGACGGTTTGGGAAATGTCCATGAAGGACATCATCGATATGGCTGCGGACCGCGGTATGTTCATTGACCAGAGTCAGTCCCTCAACCTCTTTGTGGAGTCTCCCAACATGGGTAAGCTGACGTCCATGCACTTCTATGCATGGAAGAAGGGGCTCAAGACGGGTATGTATTACTTGCGAACCAAGGCGGCTTCCGCAGCGATCAAGTTTACGGTGAAGAAGAAGGCGGAGGCCACGCCCGATGCGGCGGAGGTGTTTGCTGAAATGCCGGCGGTGGCGCTTTCCGAAGCGGCACAAGTCAGTGTGGAGCCCACGAAAGTGTACTCGGCGGAAGAAGCCGTTGCTTGCTCGTTGGACAATCCCGACGCGTGTGAGGCCTGTGGATCTTGATCTAAAGTTCATTTCAAAAAAACTCTGCCTATCCGGCGGAGTTTTTTTTTGCTTTGCCCTGCGGGCTAAGAGGTAACCTATTGTAATTAAGTAGAATAGTTGTAATTTCATAGAACCTAACTTTTCAACTATTCCCTCATGGCAATGCGTGACGAACGAGATCGCACCTCCCCCGAAGAACGACTAAGTCGCAGAGAGCGACTAGCTGCTCGCCGCCGAGATGAGGCAGAACGCGACAAGGCTTCCATGACGACCACCATCATGGTGGTGGTTTTCATCGCGGCCATTGTGGGCTTTGCGATCTGGCTGACGAGCTGATTTCCGGGTTGTACCTTCGCGCGGCATGAAGCGCTGGTCAACCCTACTAGGCGGTGGAATTGGTTGGGTCCTCGTCGGAGGACTCAAAGGGCTCGTTTTGGGCGCCCTTTTTGGAGAATTTTTTTCACGCTGGACGTCGTCTTCGGAGAATGCGCCATCTCAACCCAAAGGCATTGACTTTCATGCATCCCTCCTGATTTTGGCCTCCGTGGTCATCAAGGCTGATGGCCACGTCGATGAACGGGAACTGAATTTTGTCCGAGCCCATTTTAAAAAGTGGTTTGGGGAAGCCAAGGCCCAAGAGAGCTTCCGCGAATTTAAACGCATCGTTCAAGAAAAACCCGCCGTGCCGGACGTCTGTGCCAATGTGCGTCGGCACATGAGCATTCAGCACCGGATTCAACTCGTCGCCTTCCTCTTTGGCTTGGCCCACGCAGATGGGGCCATGACTTCGGACGAGCGGCAACAAATCGCCCGCATCGCGGGTTACTTGGGTATCCACCCTCACGATTTTCGGCGCCTGGAAGCGGTTCACCGCCCTGCAGCGCCCGATCCTTACGAGGTGCTGGGCATCCCACAGACCTCTGACGATACCCTGGTGAAAAAGACATACCGGAATTTGGTAAAGCGATACCACCCCGATGCCATGGTAGGCATGGGGGAGGAAGTTGTTCGAGAAGCAGAAGGGACGTTCCGGAAAATCCAGCAGGCCTACGAGGAAATCTGCCAACAACGCGGAATCAAATGAACTTTCGTACACCCATTCAGGCCGAATTGAAGCGCTTTGACGAAGCCTTCCCGCTTGCCTTTAGCACCAAAGTCCCATTGATGGACCTGATCTTGCGTTATGCGGTCAAGCAAAAGGGCAAGCGACTTCGCCCCGCATTGGTTTTCTTGACGGCCAAAGCATTTTCCCCCTCAGGGGTGAGTGATCGGGCGTACCGGGGAGCCACGCTGGTTGAGCTTATGCATACCGCGACGCTCGTCCACGACGATGTTGTGGATGACGCCTCGACCCGTCGTGGGGCCTTTAGCATCAGTGCTCTGTGGAAAAACAAAATAGCCGTCCTCGTCGGGGACTATATGCTCTCTCGGGTGCTCCTTCTCGCAGTGGAGCATGAGGACCATGATCTTTTGCGTTGGGTGAGCCGAGCCGTCAAGGAGGTGAGCGAAGGCGAATTGCTCCAAATCGAAAAAGCCCGCCGCCTGGACATCGATGAGGCGGTCTATGATGCCATCATTCAGAAAAAAACGGCCTCCTTGATGGCCGCATGCTGTGCGGTCGGGGCGGCCACATCCGACCAACCGGTGGAGGTCATTGAACGGGCACACGCCTTTGGCTTGGCTCTGGGTATGGCCTTTCAAATTCAAGATGACTTGATGGACTACCAACAATATGGTCAAAGCGGGAAACCTACGGGCATCGATGTCAAGGAGCAAAAAATGACCCTGCCGCTGATTCATGCGTTGAGTGTGGCTTCTTCGAGCGACAAAAAGGCCCTCATGCGCATTGTCAAAAACAAAAAAGACGATCCCGCATCCATCCAATGGCTCATGGAGAAAGTCAAAGACCTGGGAGGGCTCGATTACGCCCAGCAGCGCATGGCAGACTGGCAAGACCGTGCCCGACAGGCTTTATCGGATTTCCCAGATGGAGACTCCCGCGAGGCCCTCTACGCCTTGGTGGATTACATGGGGAATCGGGTGCGATAACACAGAAGAATCGGTACCTTTGAGGAATGGGCCGTATCACCGCATCCTGTGTAGAAAAAATACTCGACTCGGTTCGTATTGAGGAAGTTATCGGGGATTTCGTCCAGCTTAAAAAGAGTGGATCGAGCTTCCGTGGCCTGAGTCCATTTAGTCAGGAGAAGACGCCTTCCTTCTATGTCGTGCCCTCCAAGCAAATTTTCAAGGATTTTTCCAGTGGCAAAGGGGGCTCCGCCGTGACCTTCTTGATGGAGCACGAGCAGTTGACCTACCCCGATGCCCTGCGCTGGTTGGCCAAAAAATTCAACATCGAAATTGAAGAGGAAGCGAGCAGCGAAGAGGCGGATGAGGCGCGCAACCAGCGGGAAAGCCTTCTGAGTGTCAATGCCTTTGCCGCCAAGCAGTTTTCTTCTTGGATGTGGGAGGACCCCATGGGCCGATCCATTGGCTTGGCCTATTTCCGGGAACGCGGGTTTACGGAGGAGACCATTCGGCGTTTTGAACTGGGTTACCACCTGGAGGGCCGCTCTGTGTTCTTTGACACGGCGGTGGCCGCGGGCTACCAGGCCGAATTTCTCGTCGGAACGGGCCTCAGCATCGCCCGGGAAGATGGATCTCATGTAGATCGCTTTTGGGGCCGCGCCATGTTTCCTATCCACAGTTTGGGAGGACGCATCGTCGGCTTTGGGGGCCGAGTGCTCAAGTCGGACGCCAAAACCGCCAAATACCTCAATAGCCCTGAATCAGAAATTTACCACAAGAGCCGGGTGCTCTACGGCCTCTTCCAGGCCAAGCAGGCCATTGCCCGTGCCGATCGTTGCTACCTAGTCGAAGGCTACACCGATGTGATTTCGCTCTCCCAAGCGGGAGTCCACAACGTCGTGAGTTCCTCCGGCACAGCGCTCACCTTGGAGCAAATCCGGTTGATCAAACGCTTGACCGAAAATGTCACGCTCCTCTACGACGGGGATGCCGCGGGCGTCCGGGCCTCTTTCCGAGGCATTGACCTGCTGCTCGAGGAAGGGATGTTGGTTCGGGCCGTGCCGCTACCCGCGGGAGAGGATCCGGATTCGCTGGCTCAGTCGATGGATACCGAAGCGCTCCAAGCCTTCCTTCAGGCGCAGGAGGTGGACTTCATGCAATTCAAGTCGGACACGCTGCGGGTCGAAGCGGGCGAAGACCCTATCCGGCGCGCAGACATGGTCAAGGACATTGTGGGCTCCATTGCCAAAATCCCCAATGCCATCCTGCGGGAAGTGTATCTCCGAGATTCCGCCACACGCCTGGGGATGGACGAGCGCAGCCTCTTTGCCGAATTGGATCGGCTGCGCGCCGCCGATGTGCGGGCTTCCGAACGCGACCGAGATCGTCAACGCAACGAAGCCCCCCAGCTTGTGGTGGTTCCGCCCCCCATCGTGGACCAACGCCCTCCCGCCGTCGAGGAAGAGCTGATGCGGCTTTTATTGCTGCATGCGCATGACCGAATTTCCTTGCCCATCGAAGGGGAAGAGCCGCTCCAAGATGCGGCCGGCGCCATCATCTTAGACGATTTGGCCGCGGATGAAATGACCTTCGAATTTGGCCCCTATGCACAATTGCATCGGGCGATGCAGGAGGCATGGCAGCAAGAAGAGCGCCTCCTCTCCGGAGAGTTTTTCAGCCGCCATCCGGAACCGGCTATTGCATCGGTCGTGGCAGAGCTCCTCACAGAGCGCTATGCCCTGGCAGACTGGAAGCGGAAAAACATCTTCATTCAAGACCGCAGCGAGGGCTTATCCAAGCACGTGGAGGAATGCCTCCTTCGATTCAAGGAGCTCCGCCTGTCGGGGATGATCAAACAGGTGACGAATCAACTGGGAAATGCCCAGGAAGAAAGCGACCGTGCCACGCTATTGCAGGAGTTCACGTCCTTGCAGGAGGTGCGAAATCGCCTGCATAAAAAGTTAAATCGGGTCCTTTGACATGCATACGACTTGCGGTGACTCAATGGCCCCCACGAATCCGAGGTATAGCCCATACCTTAACCCCTTAGCAACGAACTTTGTAGCCATGATAGCTTCTCTACCCACACCCATCCGCACCGTTTTGGGTGCCGTGGTGATTTTTTTCTCGCTTTCTACCACGGCCATGGCTCAAAGCTGGGTAAATGTGGATGGTTGTGCGGCGATTACACACCGTAGCAATGGGAATGGCGGGGCCTCTTCGTGCGCTGGCCTATCTGGAGTAGCAGTTGCTTCAAATTTTGCAGGGACGTCATTCGCATCTATCCCATCCGGGACAAAGACGGGAGATATTCGTTTAGACTGGACGGCTTCAACGGGGACCGTTTATCCCCCGGCCATTTCAGCGATTTATGAGAGCAATAATGGTGGTACAGCCACACTTGCCCCCATCAATGTCGGCCCCCCAACTGAATACTCAGCTAGTACCGGAGGAAATGGCTTTAATTACTGTTTCTATTCCACGACGAACTATAATTTGAATTCTGCGCAGACGTTGGTCTTTGAGCTTAAAGACCCACAGTCCGGTGATATTTTTGGTTACTGTGCGTATGACTTTACCACGAGCACTCCCACGGCGACGAGCCTGCCCCCAGGTCTTCCCCTCGATGCAGGGACTATCGCTGGAAATCAAACCATTTGCACTGGAGGAGATCCCGTGGCGTTTACATCCCCCTTCAATGCTTCAGGTGGGGGAGGCACACTGGCCTATACCTGGGAGTCCTCTACAGACAGCGCCGCTTGGACCCCAATAGCTTCTAGCAATACGCCCACCTTCGATGTCCCTGCAGGCTTAACGACGGACACCTACTACCGTCGATCCGTCACGGATGGGAGCAGTACGAAAATTTCCAATTCCGTTGTGGTGACCATTGGCTCAGCCCCCACGTTTACGGTGACCTCCACTTTGACCAATGTCCTTTGTTCAGGGGGGATCACGGGAGCCATTGATTTATCCTTGACCAATGCCGTCGCACCAATAACTTTTTCCTGGAATACGGGCGCTACGACGGAAGATTTGAATGGTCTTGTTGCGGGAACCTATTCGGTGACAATCACCGATGGTACAGGCTGTTCAGAGTCCCAGAGTTTCACGATTACACAAGGGACAGCGATATCGATTAATTTGATCCAAAGCAATCTCAGTTGTTATGGATCAGGTGATGGCTCGATGGCTGCTTCGGTCTCAGGAGGACAGTCGCCATATACGTATGCATGGTCGTCAGGCGGTACCTCACCCATTAAGTCGAATCTTGCGGCAGGAACTTATACCTTGACAGTTACAGATGCGTTGGGTTGCCAAGCCAGTACATCGGCTACATTAACCCAACCAGATCAAATTCTAGGAATTACAACAGCAACAGATGCCACATGTTATGGTGCCACAGATGGCGCACTAGATATTTCGATTTCTGGTGGTTCTGGAGCATATACCTACAGTTGGAATCAAGGGGCTACTTCACAAAACCTAGACAGCATTCAAGCGGGAATCTATGTACTGACCATCACTGATGGGAATGGTTGTACGTTGATTGTTCAGGATACGGTACATCAACCTGCCGCCATCGCTGATTCGGTCGCGTTGGGCCATGTGCTTTGTTACGGGGACAGTACAGGGACCATTTCTGTCGTCCTAACGGGTGGGACGGCACCTTACACCTACCTCTGGTCGACGGGCGACACGTTAGTCAATTTGGTGAACCTCGGTGCAGGGACATACACCTTAAACGCGGTCGATGCGCAGCTTTGTAGCTTCAGCCAAACGTACACGGTGACGGAGCCTACAGCGGCACTTTCCGGCACTTTGACTAAATCCGAACCCCTTTGTCCCGGGGACTCGACCGGCAGCCTTACTCTCGCTGTGACGGGCGGAATGACCCCTTACACGCTGCTTTGGAATACAGGGGACACGCTAGCGGCCATCGATTCCTTGTCGCCTGGAATCTACACGGTGACCATAATGGATGCGAATGGCTGTATTCATGTACTTACAGACACCATTGTGGCTCCCGCGCCCTTGGCTATCAACGCCACTGTTCAGAATATTTCGTGCTACGGCTTAGTGAATGGCAAGGTCTTGACGGCGGTGAGTGGCGGTACTGCACCCTACAGTTACAGCTGGAATGCCGGGGCCTTTACATCGCAAAACATCGTAAACCGCAGCGCTGGAACCTTTAGCCTGGTAGTCACCGACGCGAACGGTTGCAGCGTCACGGATACCTCCACCATCGTTCAACCTCTGCCATTCAATATCTCCGCGGTTGAAACGGATGTGCAGTGCTTCGGTGATTCTACAGGGAGCATTGCCGTGACAGTTTTAGGCGCCACACCGCCCTATAGTTATTACTGGAATACCGGCGATACGAATGCCGTACTGAGTGGTGTACCGGCAGGTACCTACACATTGAACGTGGGCGATGCAGGTGGGTGTTTCACAACCAGGAGCTATACGTTGAGCCAACCTCTTGCCGCACTCACTGTGCTCGACAGTGTTGCACACTTGGCCTGCAATGGAGATACGGCTGGCTACATTGGATTGAACTTATCCGGCGGCACGGCGCCCTACTTGGTAGTATGGAATACGGGCGATACGGCCACTTCCTTAAGTAATCTTATGGCCGGAACGTACGCTTATGTGGCGACGGATTCATTGGGATGTAGTGTAACGGACACGGTCGTTCTCACAGAGCCTGCGTTGCTGAGTCTAGCACTTGGTTCCCTGGACAATATCTGTTTTGGAGATAGCACTGGCAGGGCCTTTGTGCAACCTTCCGGAGGCCTTCCTCCCTATGCATTCAATTGGAGCAATGGAAGCTCAGCAGACACGACCTCAAATCTCACCGCGGGTTGGTACACCGTGACCGTGACAGATAGCCTGGGATGCATCAAACTAGATTCGGTCTTTGTTGGAGAGGGGATAGCTTTGATGGATTCTGTGGTCTTGACCCAAAACCTCTGTGCCAATGACACAACAGCAAGCATTCAGGTTCGCTTGTTTGGTGCAGTGGCCCCTTACACAACAACCTGGTTAGGCAGCACGGATACCGTTCAAGCCCTCGAGGGTGATACACTCACCTTGGCCAATCTGGCGGCAGGCACCTACGTGCTCTCTGTGACGGATAGTTTGGGATGTATGAATGTGCTCTCCTACACCTTGGTGGATCCGCTTGGCATGTCCACCACTGCCGCGCAACTCGCCACGACCAACTGTTTGACGGATTCGGTCGGCGTGGCCTACGTAGCCGTTGCAGGAGGGGTTGGTCCGTACACCTATCTCTGGTCGAATGGCGCTACCACCGACACAGCTACGGGATTGTGGGCGGGCGATTTTGTCGTCACCATCACGGATACCAATGGATGTGTCATTACGTCGGATACGATGACCATTGGCACCTACGATGCGGATTGCGATGGCATTCCAGATACGGTGGAAACGACCAACGATGCGGACGGAGACGGCATTCCAAACTATTTGGATTTGGACAGTGACGGCGATGGCATCCCCGATAGCGTGGAAGGGGTGGTGGATACCGACGGCGATGGCATTCCCAACTACTTGGATTTGGACAGCGACAGCGACGGCATCCCCGACAGCATTGAAACGGCGGCGGATGCGGACAGCGATGGCTTGGGCAACTACATTGATTTGGACAGTGACGGCGACGGCATTCCCGATGCGGTCGAAACAGCGGCTGATTTTGACAACGACGGCATTCCGAACTTCCTGGATCTCGACAGCGACGGCGACAACATTCCTGATGCGGTGGAGACGACCCAAGACTTTGACAACGACATCAGTCCGAATTTCTTGGATTTGGATAGCGACGGCGACGGCATCCTGGACCTAATTGAAACGTCCGCTGATTTTGACGGAGATACCCAGCCCAACTATTTGGACCTAGACAGCGACAACGATGGCATTCCCGACGCGGTGGAAGGCACGGCGGATGTAGACGGCGATGGCTTCCCGAACTTCCTGGATTTGGACAGCGATGGCGACAGCATTCCTGATATCATTGAGGGCACGGGCGATCCTGATGGCGATGGCATTCCGAATTACATTGATTTCGATAGCGATGGCGATGGTATTCCGGACCAAATCGAAAACTACTTCGACTTTGATGGCGATGGGTTAGCCAATTTCTTGGACCTCGATAGCGACGGCGACGGCATTCCGGACAGCGTAGAAACGGCAGCGGATGCGGATGGTGACGGCTTCCCGAACTTCCTCGACTTGGACAGCGATGGCGACGGCATTCCGGATAGTACGGAAATGGTAACCGACTTTGACGGCGACGGTACACCCAACTTCCTCGATGTGGACAGCGACAACGATGGAATCCTCGACGCGAGCGAAGGCACAGACAACGGCGATGGCGATACCCAGCCCAACTATTTGGACTTGGACAGCGACAACGACGGCATCCTGGACAGCATCGAGCTAGATGGCGATTACGATAACGACGGCACGCCCGACTACCTCGACCTCGACAGCGACAATGACCTACTGACCGATGTGTACGAAGGCGGCGGCAGCGACCCCGACAAGGACGGCTACATCGGCACGGGTGCGATCACGGACGTGGACCTCAATGGTTTGCATGACGCGGTGGATCCAGGTCAGGGCGGCGTAGCCTTGCCGGTTCCCGATAGCGACGGCGACGGCCAAGAAGACTTCCGTGACCTCGACAGCGACGGCGACGGCATTTTGGACTTGGACGAAGGCGACGTGGACTTGGACGGCGATGGAATCCCTAACTACTTGGATTTGGACAGCGATGGCGACGGCTTGAGCGATGCCGATGAGTACGACTCGAACAACAACGGCGTAAATGACGACGATTGTGATGGCGACGGTATTCCAGATTACCTCGACCCGGATGCATGCAACACGGACGTTCCACAGGGACTTTCGCCCAACAACGACGGGTTGAACGACTACTTGATTATCCCGGGCATCCTTCGACATCCGGATAGTCGTTTGCAAGTGTTTAACCGCTGGGGACATGCCGTCTATGACAGCCAAGGCCCTTACCAAAACGATTGGGACGGCCGTCCGAATACGTCGGGAAGCTTTGTCTTGGACGGTGATGGCATCTTACCCAATGGCGTGTACTACTACATCTTGACCTTGAGTTCGACCGAACCTGCCCAAACCGGCTACATCTATTTGAAGCGCTAAGCCATGAAAAAGACTCTCCTTTTCCTCCTCCTCTGCAGCGCCACCCTGATGCAGGCGCAGCAAGATCCGCATTTGGCGCTCTATGTGTTTAACCCTACGATGTACAACCCAGCCTATGCAGGGAATGCGCAAGATCCCGAATTGACGCTGGCCTACCGCAACCAGTGGCAGGGGATTACGGGGGCACCCACGACCCTGTTTGCTTCGGGCCAAAGCATGGTTACCGATGCCCTGGGTTCGGGACTAATGCTGCAATCGGACCAGCTGGGACCGATCCAAATGACCTCTGTGGCGGCCGATGTGAATTACCGCATCAAGGTTTCGGAGGCATCGAAATTGGCGGTGGGCTTGCGCTTAGGCATGAGCAACTACAACGAGGCCCTGACCGACCTCTATGTAATCGATCCCAACGATCCGATCTTCCAGTCGGACATCAACCAATGGAGCCCCATGGTGGGCTACGGAGCCATGGTCTATGGGGATCGCTACTACCTCAGCTTTTCTTCCCCTGGCATTCTTCGGACAGCTCAGCATTTTTATGCCTCCGGTGGCTTTGCCCTGCCCGTGCAGGCGAATTGGGATTTCCGCTTTTCGTCGCAATACAAGATTGTGGCCAATGCCCCAGGAAGTTTGGACCTTAGCCCTGCGATGGTCTTCAAGCGCCGCTATACGCTGGGCGCTACGCTCCGCCCCGGCTCTGCCGCCGGCGCTTGGTTTCATGTGCGCATGCCCAACGGCCTGACACTCGGCTATTCCATGGAGCGCACGACCTCAGACCTCGCCCCTTTCGGCCCGATGTCCCATGACTTTGTTTTGAGCCTCCCTCTGTATTTACCTGGAAAGGCGGTCACCTCACCTCGTTATTTCTAAGGCCATGCGTAGAATCCTCATCCTAGCCCTCCTATGCAGCAGCGTGTTCGCCTATGGTCAACAAGCCGAAGTCCGATTGGAGCGCCTTCGGGCCAAAAGCCAGCACGCCACAGCCATTCAATATTTGAAGCGCACATCCCTGAAGTCGGCAAAAGAATGGAACCTCGCGGGGGTAATCTATTCGGAAAGCAGCATGCCGGAACAAGCGGTGATGGCTTTTGACGCCGCTCGTTCGGCCAACAAGAGTGAAGCGCCGTTCTCGGCGGAAGTGATCTTTGCCCATGTGGATGCCTTGCGCCAATTGGGACGCACGGAGCAAGCCATCAAGCGTATGGATGACTACTCCAGTGCCTATCCGGCCCACCGCCGTTCGGAATTGTGGGAGAACCGCGGTGAAATTGAACACCTCGAATTGCCCGGTGGGGTGACCATGGAATTGGCCAAGGGAATTAACTCCGACAACGACGATTTTGCCCCAGTTTTCTGGGAGAATCGATTGGTCTTTTCTTCCTCGAGGCCGCAAGAGGGTTTTGAAAAAACGGATAAGCGAAGCAATGACCCGTACATCAAGCCTTGGGTTTGGGACTCGACCAAGGTCCGCCTATTTGAAATGAGCGACAAGCCCCTGACCGACGCATCACCGTACCACGTGGGCCCCATATCATTTGGAGAAAACCGGGTGTTCTACACGAAAAATGAGCTGCAAAAACTTGATGGACTGTTCCGCTTGCAGTTGTATTCGCGCACACGTCAAGCGGATAGTTCATGGGGCTCAGAGGAAGCCTTCCCGTTGAACAACAATGCCTTCAACGTAGGCCAATCTGCCTGGGATTCCAAGCGCCAGCGCCTCTATTTTGTTTCGGATATGCCCGGAGGATTAGGCGGTACGGACCTCTACTATGCCGATTGGATCGATTCGAGCTGGGCCGCTGCGCAGCCCTTGCGCATCGCCAACACAGAGGGCAAGGAGATGTTCCCCAGCATTCACGGTGACACCCTTTTCTTTGCCTCAAACGGTTTTCCTGGCCAAGGCGGCTTGGATTTGATTATGCTCAACCTGGAGACCGAAGAATGGTTTCTCATGGATGACGTGAACTCCACGGCGGACGATTTTAGCCCCTTCTTGGATGGGCCAGGAAGTGGTTGGTTTGCTTCGAACCGAAAGGCAGCCCTCGACGGGGATAACATCTTCCGTTTCCAAATTGACATGACGGCTTTATTCAAGGAGCAGGCGAAAAAAGATTCGGCCCTCGCTGCCGAAGATGCCGCCCGCCAAGCCAGCATCGCTGTAGAAGGCGAGGTGGATTACCCTGGCTTGCCGGAAAAGGCCGGCCAGTGGAAGAAGGCCGGAGGCAAATCCCTTACCTTGACCTTGCCTCCTTTATACTACCGGTACAACCGTTCGGATTTAACCACGGAGGAGCAGGCCAAACTCGCCTTTGTCGCACAAACTCTGCGCGAACAGCCCGAACTCCATGTCATCGTTCGTTCCCACGCGGACTGCAAGGGGACCGAAGCGTACAATCTGTCCCTCTCCAAGCAACGCCTGGGTACTGTAGAGCGCTACTTCGCCAACCAAGGCATTACCCAAGACCAATTCCACGGCGAGTTCCACGGAGAATCCGAGCCGGCCATGCCTTGTGAAATGGAGTGTTCGGTTTGCCCAGATGACATCCGTTGGGCGAATCGTCGCACCGAGTTCATTGTCACCAACCAGCCTCGCGCCTTCGCGCCTTCCTTGCCAGCATCCTCTTCGGTGGTCGAACTGGTTCCAGCGAAGGAAGAGAGCTCCGTGGCGATGGTACCCTTGGTACCCGCTCAGCCCAAAGCGAAGGAAGTTCCGGTAAAGGCCGCTTCCACCATGGCGCAGCCGGCCACGGCTCCGGTATCGGGCGCTGTCGCCTGCTACCTGGTGACGGGATCCTTCAAAACCAAAGCGCTGGCGACAAAGCGTGTCCTAGAGTTGGTGGCACAGGGCTACCCAGCACAGAGCATGGAGGTAAATGGTATGCACCGAGTGGTCCTTCCATTGACAGAAAGGCCAAACGACGCTGAGTTGGGCATTTACCGTCAGCGCTTGGGTAAGGTTTGGATTGCTCGTCCCTAGTGGGCTGAGTGGCCAAGGAGTGAAAAGGTTTCAGGGTAGAAACGTTTAAGCGTAAAAGTGCTCAAGCGTATGTGCCTGTTTAGGGCTAGAGCATCCATGGCGCTCGTAGTCATGAAGCTTGCAGAACCTTTAACCCAATAATCCTTAATCCCCTAAAAGCTTATCCAACGTTTCTTGCGCCACAGCGTGGTAGCCTGGGCGAGCCTTTTGGTAGATCGCTACGGCGAGGTCCTTTCGGCCTGCGTCCACGAGTGCTTTATAGAGTGGGGTGAGGAATTTGCGACGTCCAACGCGGTACAAGAAGTGGTGCATTTCTTCATCGAGTGACGGGCTTTGGACCCCGCCTCGGGTTGCAAGTTCTGCCCATGCTGCAAAAATTTCCGCATTGCCCGATTGAGTGAAGTGAAAGGCTTTGTCCAGATCCAGCGCAGGTTCCGCTTGTAGACCTTCCAGGGCCTTAAAAAAGCGCAACCACTGATGCGTATTCCAGTTTTCCGTCTCAGAAGGCAGGGTGCCGTCGGCGATGAAATGCGCCGCCTGAGTGTCTACCGAAGTAAAGAGTGTGGGCTCCACCACTGGACAGTTCGCGGGGAGGCCCGTGCCAAAAATCCACTCGTCCCCCCCCATTTCTTCCCATTGAACGTCGCTCAATAGGCTTGCGCGAAGGTGAGCGATGAAGAGCTCTGTGGTCATAGACTGGAAAGTGTAGTTGGCGAAATAGTCCTTCAGAAAGGCATCAAAAGCCTCGCGACCAACGGTTTGTTCGATCAAACGCAAGAAGTGAAAGCCTTTGTCATAGGCAATCGTCGTGACGCCATCGTCGGGATTGCGGCCGGTTAAATCAATCGCCAATTTGGTGTCATCCGGGGCATTCTCCATGAAATCGGCCACCTCAGCGGTCAAATCACTGTGCGAAAGGGATTGGAGCATGGCGGCATAGTCTGCGCCATAGACCGCCTCCATGATGCGGTTTTCGAAGTAGACCGTGAATCCTTCATTGATCCAGAAGTCGTTCCAGGTTCCATTGGTGACAAGATTTCCCGACCAGGAGTGCGCTAATTCATGGGCGATCAAGGCGACCAAAGAGCGGTCGCCAGCAATAACGGTGGGGGTCAAGAAGGTTAATCGCGGGTTTTCCATGCCGCCAAAAGGGAAGGAGGGAGGCAAAACCAGGAGGTCATAGCGCTCCCATTGGTAAGGACCATAGAGGGCCTCTGCTGCAGCAATCATGGCTTCCGTTTCGCCAAACTCCCAGGCAGAAGCTTCGAGAATGGCGGGTTCTGCATAGACGCCAGTGCGAGGACCTGTGGATTGAAAGCGCAAGTCTCCCACGGCCAAAGCCATCAAATAAGAGGGGATGGGCTGTTTCATTTCGAACGCATACTTGAAGTCGGCTGAAAGTTCTTGAGGGTTGGAAGCGCTCATGACCGCCATTAAGCCTTCAGGGGCCTGAACCTTGGCATCGTAGGTGAAGCGGATGCCTGGACTGTCCTGCAAAGGGATCCAGGTGCGGGCTAGGATGGCCTGGCTCTGGGTAAACAAGAAAGGGTGCGTCTTCCCGTTGGTTTGTTCGGGACTCAGCCATTGCAGGGCCTTAGCGCCGGGGCTGGTTTTGTACCAAATGGTAATGGTGTAGGACCCGTCCACGGTTTTATCGGGGAAGATCAGTAGTTCTGTGCCTAGAATGGCATCGTGGCGTCCGGGGGCAAAGCGCAAAATATCCTCGCCGAAACCCTCGCCCGTAGCCCGAACGTCCTGAATTTCCAATCCATAGGTGTCCAAGCGCAAGGTGTCCGCCTGGTGGCAGTCAAAGGTCAATGTCGCCAAGGCCTGTAGCACGTGGGCGTCAAAATCTACGGAGGTGATGTTCAAGCTCAAATGGGTGACCACCGCCTCGGCGGGGTCGGCATAGGAATGAGGATCTAAAGGCATAGGGCCGGGGTCTACAGCCGTTTCAGAAAGTTGGCAGGCACTGAGAAGGAGGCCGGCATAAACGCTTAAAGCGGGAAATTTCATGAGGAAAGGGGATATTTTATGCTAATCTCGGGCATATGGTGCGACTTTTGTTAAAATTTTGGCATGAATGATTCATCACGTACAGTGCGAATAGGCCGTCCCGGTTGGGGGACCCGATTCATTATTCGCACTTTGAGTGTTTTTGCCACGGCCTACCTTCTGCCAGGTGTAGAATTGGCGGCGTTTACTACGGCGATATGGGTGTCCTTGGCTCTAGCCGTTTTGAATGTCACCATTCGGCCCCTGCTTATCCTTCTGACCATTCCGCTCACCCTATTCACTTTGGGCTTGTTTCTTTTGGCTATCAATGCCCTAGTGGTGATGCTAGCGAGCGATTGGGTAGAAGGCTTTACCGTTCATGGTTTTTGGGCCGCTTTGCTTTTTAGCATGGTCATGACGCTCGTATCGAGCCTCATGGAGGGGAATGTTCGCGCTAAGGTGATTCGCACCTAAGAGCCACTTACGATCCAGTTACCCCGCCCGCAATGATGTATTTCATGACATCGGCTGCCTTGGCATTCAAGGGCTCCACATAGGACTTTGGAACCACGAAAACTTGTCCAGATATGGCCAAGCTGTGCGGAACATAGACCGTCACAAGGGCATCATTCGGCGTACCAAGGTCGCGGAGGCCTTCGTCGGTCACAAATCCCACCCTTCGAACCTCCTCCTGCAGGGAGAGACGCAGAAGAACCGGTTGCTTAAACCCCTTTTTCTTTCCCGTGAGGGACTTCATGACATCCTTGACGGACGTGTAAATGAGTTTGACCAGGGGTAGGCCTTCAAGCATGCGGTCCATCAATTTGACGATGCGAAGTTTCAAAGCGTATTCCCCTAAAAATCCGATCAGCGTGATCACGGATATCAACGCAAGCAATCCCAATCCAGGGATGTCGATTGGAATGACGCGGTCGAGGGTGCGCAATAGGGAGAAGACCGCATACAAGGTGATAGCAATCGGGGCGCTGTAGAGCAGGCCTTGAATGAAGTAATTAAGTAAGCGTTTGGTCATGGGATCAAGGGGTATTGGATGCGTTGTGCACGTGGCAATTTAGCGACAACCAAATTATAACTCGTTTTAATCCAAGTCTGAAGTTCGTCGGACGCAGCCGACCCATCGAGGTATACGCCGCCCCAATGGGTGGGATTCATGTAGGCTCCGCGAAAAATGGCCGGGTGGTCATCACGTAAGGCTTCGAGGAGGTAGGGGGGAAATTTTAACCCAATCTGCGCGTCCTTTTCTAAGGGGAGCAGGGCAAACATTTTGCCGGCAATTTTAAAAACCAGGGTGTGTTCGTCAAAGGGAAAAGTGGCCTCGGCGTGCGGGAGGTTTTCGCAAAAGTGGATGACCTGGTCTCGATTCATTGGACAAAGGTCGACGTTGGAACGGCCACAGATTAAAACCGAAAGCTCATCCCCAGGGCGCTTGGGATGCCGACACCGGCAGGATTCCGGTACCTCGGACCGTCTTGGTCGAAGTAGGTAAAGGCCTCCACGGAGGTTAGACAGAGTCCGATTTCGGCAGAAACGTAAAAATGGGCACTGATTTTTTTCTTGTAACCACCCAGGATGGACAGATTGTACATCCCGTCAATTTGGTCTAGTTGTGAGGGGAGCGTGTAGGTGCGAGCACGGAGGCGAACGGAGGCAAAACGTCCCTCGGCACACTGGGCATACCAGCGCCCACCGATCATCCAAGAGCGCACCAAATAGCCTTCAGGGTAACCCAACACATCTAAACTTGGGACCTGGCCAAAGGCGTATTCAATCAGGACGGTGGTTTTCCCATTGTAATCGGAGATTTCAAGCCCCGCGGTCGGAATTCCCTGCATCAGGATCAAGGGGCGCGTAAACACTTCGAAGACGACACAGCGTGGCTCAAGGAAATCCTTGCGAAGACGCCTCGGGGTCGCGAGCGTCGTGGACCCTGTGGAGGGCGAAGTCGCACGTGGGCGTCGGTTCGGCGAGGTTGCCGGAGTCGTGGGCGCTGGAGCGGGGGTTGCCCGATTTGATTCCACGACCGCTGGGGTTCGTGACGCTGGGGTGCTGGGGGTCCCGATGGAGGTTCCTGCACCCGGCTTAACTTGGGCCCACGCGTTCACGCTGAGCACCATGGCGAGCACGACCATTTTTTTCATGGGGAAAGGTCTATCAATTTCTCGGAATACCCGACACGGAGGACTAAGAATAAGGATGTCCCCGCCACGAACTGGGAAGCCATGAGGTATTTCAGGACTTAAAACGCGTCGGAGCAGGCCGAACAGGCACGTCCCTCAGGGCAAATCGGCCCCCTCGATAAGGGGATCCCAAAAGTGCCGGGCAAAATCTTGGACTTGATCATCCTTCACTCGAATGCCCTCGGCTTCGAGAAGGTGCTGCATAGCGTGGAGCCCGCCAAAATAATGCTTGCCGGTCAGAAGTCCTTGGCGATTTACGACGCGGTGGGCGGGGACATCGGGGAGCTGATGGCTCGCATTCATGGCATAGCCAACGGTGCGGGACGCTTTCGCCGAACCGATAGCCCGTGCGATCGCGCCATAAGAGGTAACGCGGCCCGCAGGAATTTGGCGGACGACCACGTAGACCCGCTCAAAGAAATCATCCCGGGCGGCCACTCGACGGGAATTTGAACTGGAGGTAGGTGATGGTTTTGCCCTGCTTCAACCACATCTTCTCATAAAAGGTCTGGCAGGCAAAAACGACATGGTCGGGTTTGTCGACAATTTGGCCATAAATGTCGTGGTAGGTCTCGACCACTTCGAGCCCCCACCATTCGATGATGCCGTGTAGATAGCCATGGAGAAATTCGCTGTCCGACTTGAGGTGGATACAGCCTTCAGGCGCTAGGAGGGAACGGTATACTTCGAGGAAGGCAGGGCCAATCATGCGGTGCTTTGCGCGTTGGTACTTGATCTGAGGATCGGGAAAGGTGATCCAAATCTCATCGATTTCCCCGGGGGCAAAGCAATGCTTCACCCATTCAATGCGGGTGCGCAAAAACCCCACGTGGTTCATGTCGTCCACGAGAGCCTTTTTGGCCCCTTCCCAAATTCGGGCACCTTTGATATCAATGCCCAAGTAGTTTTTACTGGGGTCACGCTGGCCAAGGGCTACGGAGTACTCTCCCCGGCCGCATCCCAGTTCGACAACAAGGGGCCGGTCGTTTTTGAAAAAGTCCGATTTCCATTTTCCGGCCAAGGCAAATCCATTCAAGACCTCATCCTTGCTGGGCTGTAGAACATGTTGGAAGGTGGCTAATTCGGCAAAGCGTGCCAGCTTATTCTTTCCCATGGGGTGTGCAGATTTGAAGATCCAAAATTCGGGCTTGAAGCTCTTTGTTGCCGCGAAAAATATTCCATTCCAAAACCACGGCGAGGTGCACGGGTCCTGTGATTTCCATGTGGCCCCAGCCAAAACCAATGACGGGAAGGGTGGTGCCGGTGTGTGGATCTCTGGCGAGGGCGCGCAAGTGCTTGCCTTCAGACATAGTCCGGACCTGGGTAAGTTCCACTTCTTCCAATCCCCAGATGGGGGCCTCGTTCTCCATTCCAAAGGGCTCTAGCCGTTCAAGGAGGTTCGCTAAAGGGGCATGCAGCTCATCGATCCGCGCGCGGCTGTCAACCAGCTGCCGGGGTTGGCGGGCCTCCAAGGGCCAGCGTTCATCCACTGCCTGGTCAAAGGCTTCCACAAAGGCCTCAAGCTGCTCAGGTTTGAGGGTCATGCCTGCGGCCGCCCGGTGGCCCCCAAATTGAATCAGGTGCTCGGAGGACGCGTCCAAGCAATCATAGAGGTCAAGTCCAGGAACGGATCGGGCGCTCCCGGAGTAGAGGCCCTCGTGCAGGGTCAGCACGACGGTCGGCTTGTAAAAGGCCTCTACGGTGCGTTGTGCCACAATGCCCAAGACCCCCTTGTGCCAACCTTCTCCCGTCAAAACGAGACCGGTCCGGTGCGTCAAGAGGGCGGCTTGGGCTTGCGCGGCCAAGCTAACCCCTTGCTCGGTGCTGCGGCGTTCCACATTGTGGGATTCTATGTCTTGGCTCAGTTGTTCCAGCAGGACTGGTTGCAGCTGGGTGAGGAGGTCTACGGCTAAATGCCCGTGACGCATACGGCCGGCGGCATTGATTTTTGGGCCAATGGCGAAGACGACATCTTGCAAGGTGATATGGCCTGCGGGACGATTCCCCAACAAGGCGGCTAAGGACGCTCGAGGCTGGCTATTGATGGCCGCTAAGCCTTCCCGTACCATGGCTCGGTTGAGTCCAACGAGGGGGACCATGTCGGCCCCAATACTTACAGCGACTAAATCCAAAAGATCGTGCAAGGCATTCGGATCCAGTCCAACGGCCTGGTAGGCCGCACGCCAAAGCATGTATCCCACGCCACAGCCAGACAATTCCTTGTGGGGAAAGGAGCAGTCGGAGCGTTTGGGGTCGAGAACGGCCAGAGCTGGCGGCAACTGAGGACCGGGCGTGTGGTGATCCGCGACGATCACATCGATGCCGCGCGCTTGGGCGGAGGCAATGAGGTCCACAGATTTAATGCCACAGTCGAGGGCAACGAGTACGCGGACATCAGAGGCTACCGCGTGGGCAATTCCTGCTTCAGACAAACCGTAGCCCTCCTTGTATCGGTCTGGGATGTAGGTCAAAATGGTCCATCCGCCGCGCTCCAGGGCCAGCTTGCCAACCGAAACGGCGGTGGTGCCGTCAACATCATAATCCCCAAAAAGCATGACGCGCTCCCCCTGTTCGCGCGCCTGGGCGAGCCGTTGGGCGGCTTGTGGCATATCGGCCATGCGCAACGGGTCCACCGCCGAAAGGGGTGTTCCGGGAATCCAGGCTTTGATCTGTTCTAAACTGGACATGCCGCGTTGCACGAGCACGCGTGCCAATGCGGAATACGAAGCGCCAAGTTCCTCGGTGAGCGCTGCGATGGCCTCAGGCGATCCTTCCGGGGCGTAGGTCCATCGTTTGGTCATTCCTCCCGGTTCTGGCGGGTGGCGCGGTACACGCCTACCTGGTGTTCCACGGAATATTTGTGGACGACTTGAAAGAGCTCTTCGATGAAAGCGCGATTGAGGTCCAGACTTTCTGCTTGAAGCCCGCGTTTTTGAAGCAAATCGAACCAGCGGTCCATTTGAAAGATGCCGGCGCCATGGGACACCTTCAACTGCCCCAAGGCATCGACGATGTCCATGCGCTGGCGCAAGAGGTGGACCATTTCTTGGTCGACGGCATCCAGTTTAAGTCGCTCGGCGTCAATCACTTCCTGGAGGGCCACATCCTTGGGGGCATTGGCCTCCAGCGTGCGCCAAAGGGAAGCGAGCGTCGTGGGGGTTATTTGCTGGGCCGCATCGCTCAAGGCTTGCTCTGGATCGGGGTGCACTTCGACCATCAAGCCGTCCATTTGGATGTCCATGGCAATTTGGGCTACGTGCTCCACCAAACGGCGGTCGCCAGCAATGTGGCTCGGGTCGCAAATAATCGGAATGTGGGGCGCTTGCCGGCGAAGTTCAAAGCTCATTTCCCAGCGTGGTTCGTTCCGGTAGGGCGCCGCAAAGCTGGAGAAGAAGCCGCGGTGTACCGCGGCCAAATCGGTTAAGCCCTCCTTGTCAAGACGTTCCAAGGCTCCAAGCCAAAGGCCGAGGTCCGCGTGGATGGGGTTTTTGACGAGCACGGGAATGCGTGTGCCGCGCAGGGCTTCGGCAATTTCTTGCACGTAAAAGGGATTCACCGTGGTCCGGGCACCAATCCACACCGCATCGGCTTGAACGGCCAGCGCTTTTTCCACGTGGTCGGCGTTGGCAACCTCAATGACGAAGGGCAGGCCCACCTCCTGGCGCATGGTTTGAAGCCATTCAAGGGCATTGTATCCGGCCCCTTCAAATTGACCAGGGCGAGTTCGCGGCTTCCAAACCCCGGCACGAAATAGCTGGGTATGGCCTTCGGACTTGAGTGCTTGAGCGGTCTCCAGAACCTGCTCCAAGGACTCCGCAGAACAGGGCCCCGCGATGATCAAAGGATTTTGGACGGATCCCATCCAAGGGCCGAAGGAGCGTTCGCGATGTGCAGGCAAGTTCATAGTTTCAAAGGTACCGGTACCGCCCCGTATAGCCGTTTAATGTTTGAAATTTTCCCGCATCATTTAGGTGCCCCTCCGAGGACCACCACGATCTCGCCCTTGGCTTCGTGGTGCGCAAAATGGTCTGCCAATTCCCCGAGGGTGCCGCGGTGGTAGGTCTCAAACATTTTACTGATTTCACGGACGACGCAGGCTGGACGCTCGGGGCCCAGGAGGTCGCAGAGTTCCCGCATGCAGCGGGCAATCCGGTGCGGGGATTCGTAAAAAGCAATGGTGCGGGGCTCTTCCAGCCATTCCTTCATGCGCGTTTGACGCCCTTTTTTCTGCGGAATAAAGCCTTCAAAAATGAAGCGATCACAGGGAAGTCCGCTTGCAACGATGGCGGGGATCAGGGCGGTGGGACCGGGGAGCGCTTCCACCACAATGCCGGCGGCGATACAGCCCCGGACGAGAAGAAAACCCGGATCACTGATGCCGGGTGTCCCGGCGTCGCTTACTAAGGCGGTAATCCCTGTACGCTGGGCGATATCCTGCACGGTGCGGTCCAAAAGGCTGTGCTCATTGTGCATGTGAAAAGCACGCAATGGAGCTTGAATATCTAGGAGTTTGAGCAGCTTGCCCGACGTTCGGGTGTCTTCGGCTAGGACAATTTCCGCCCCGCGAAGAACCTCCATGGCGCGAAGGGTGACATCACCGAGGTTGCCTAGGGGCGTGGGAACGAGTACGAGTTTGCCCATGGATTACTCAAATCGGGCATAGACCAGAGCGAGGAAGCGCTCGGCGATTTCGGGCTTTTGGCTCCAGTCATAGTCGCCGTAGACCGCATTTTCGAGAAAGGTTTCACATTCTTCCTTGCTTTCCATCGTGGCCAAGGCGGCGACCACGCGTTGAAAATCGTCATCCTCCCCGTTGAACAGGTGTTTGACGAAGGCGACGCGGTCGTTCAATCCCACTTTGAGGCCAGCATACCGCGCATTGACACTTTTTGCGCCACTGGCGGCCGGTGCGGCAGGGCTTGGTGCCGCCTGGACGGGTTCCGGTGTGGCGGCGGGTGGAGCCACGGGGCTAGCCGTTGGCACGGCAACCTCCACGGGAGTGGCAGGCTCAGGCGAAGGAGTAGGAGAAATACTTGGCACCGCCGCCGTAGGAGGAGGCGTCGCAGTACTTGGAGCGGGAGAGGCAAGAGAGGCTTGGTTCGCGGCGGCCTGGCTCGCCGCAGCCACCGCTTCCCGAGCCAAACGCAGAGTTTCGGCCTGCTGAGCTTCTAATGCAGCCAAAGCGGCGGCCCCCTTTTGGGCCATTTCTGCTTCCCCTTGGCGTTGGATTTCGGCCAGTTGGCTCGCTAAATACTGCTTCTGGGCGGCTAACCATGCCTGGTAGATGGCCTGAATCTGAGCAGGCGTCGGGGTTTCGCTTTGTAAATCGTGGTGTAAGGCCGACAGGGAATCCGTGAGTGACATGCAATGAGGGTTTGTTACCGCTGTGGTAGATTTGTGCGGCACCGAAAAGTACAAAATGTTCCAAGAGCACACCGAAGTTCCTACACGTCGTTCCGGATGGATTGAAGTCATTGCTGGCTCCATGTTTTCTGGAAAGACGGAAGAATTGATTCGGCGGGCCAAACGCGCGCAGATTGCTAAACTGCGTGTTCAGATTTTTAAACCAGGCATTGACACCCGATATGCGGACGATGCGGTGGTCACCCATGACCGGGCGTCGTTGGACTGCCAAGTGGTGGAAAGTTCGGACCAATTGCACTTGCTTGCCGCAGGCTATGATGTCGTAGGCATTGACGAAGCGCAGTTTATGGACGAAGGCATCGTTGAAGTCGTGAACGCCCTGGCCAATGCAGGAACGCGAGTCATTATTGCCGGATTGGACATGGATTTTGCGGGCAAACCCTTTGGCCCCATGCCCCAATTGATGGCCGTGGCGGAGTTTGTCACCAAAGTGCACGCTATCTGTGTGCGCACCGGGGAGCTCGCGCATTATTCCCATCGCCTAGAAGGCAATCAGGGAACCATTCTCTTGGGCGATCAAACGGTCTACGAGCCGGTATCCCGCGCCGTGTTTACCCAAATTCAATCGCAGCCCCCACATGTTCCCGGCGATCTCGATTGATCAATTCGCCCAACTCCTTGGCGCCGACCTTCGCCATCGGGGCACCTGCGCCTCCGTGCAGGCGGTGGTGAGTGACAGCCGCCAAGCCTTGTGGATGCAGCCCACTGCCTTTTTTGCTTTAACTACCCAAAGTGGAGATGGCCACGCTTATGCCGTCCATGCCGCGGAACAAGGGGCCGCTGCGCTGGTCCTCTCCGCGAATTCCCCTTTGGCGGCCAGCCTTCCCACATTGCCCGAGGCCTGTTCCGTGCTTTGGGTGGACGACCCCTGGAAGGCCTTGCGGCGATTGGCGGCCCACCACCGGAGTGCCATGACAGGCACCGTCGTGGGAATCACTGGTTCCAATGGCAAAACAACGGTAAAAGAATACCTATTCCACTTGCTGGGGGATGCCCGCATCGCGCGTTCTCCCAAGAGTTTTAACTCCCAATTGGGCGTACCCCTATCCCTGCTCTCTGCCCCGTTGGATGCGCCAGGCATGCTTCTCGAAGTGGGCGTTGGGGCTTCAGGGGACATGGGCTTCATGGCGCCCTGGGTTGCCCCGAATGTGGGCATTTTTACCCACCTCGGAGACGCCCATGCCGCCGGATTCTCCTCGCGCGAACAAAAGGCCCAGGAAAAGGCCGCCCTCTTTCACGCCGCAGACTGGGTCGTGGTTCCCGCCGCAGAACCCGCCATTCGCACGGCGTTAACGGTCCCGGCCCGAAGCTGGTCATGGAACGAGGAGGTGGGGGCAGATATGATATTTACCTGGGCGGATGGAACCCTTCGCTGGGAGGACCAAGGTCGGTCCATCCAGGGCGAAGCAAGTTGCCCCGCTTTGGATGGGGTGGATGCCCACAATGTGGCGTCGGCCTTGGCCTGCATTCTCTATTTGGGCTGGTCGTGGAATCCGGAGCGGCTCGTCGATGTGCGTTCGGCGGGACTCCGCATGGAGCGCCTGCCGGGTATATCGGGCTGGGCCTTACTCAATGATGCTTATACGTCAGATGTCGACGCCTTGGGCTGGGCCCTCGAATCGTTGTCGGCGGAGGCCCAAGGCCCGCGCTATGCGGTGGTGGCCGCGCCTCCAGGGATGACCGATTTTGCCCCTTGGATGGATGCCGCCTGCGCCGCTCGGGGCATCGACGGGTGGTGGGGCGTCGGAGCAGATCTTGCGGCCCTTGGTCGGGGGTACGTGGATGTGGACGCCCTTAAGATCGCCGCCCCCTGGAATGAGGTCGAGCGCCCCGGGGTTCTCCTCCTTAAAGGCCCACGCCAAGCGCGGTTGGATCGCCTTCTCCCCACCCTCCAAGCGCAGCACCACGATACAGTTTTGGGCTTGGATTTGGAGGCCTTAGCGGCCAACCTTCGCCATTACAAATCCCAGCTTTCGGGCCAGCGCATCATGGCCATGGTCAAAGCAAATGCCTACGGACTTGGCGCTGTGACCATCGCACAAGCCTTGGCCAAACACCATGTGGATTACTTCGGGGTGGCCTATGTGGATGAAGGTTTGGCTTTGCGTCAAGCCGGAATTCAAACGCCCATTATGGTGATGAATCCCGGCGAGCAAAGCGTGGAAGGCATGCTGACGCATGGCCTAGAGCCCGAGATTTTTCACTTTCAGGCCTTGGAGCGCTATGCACAGGCCTTTTTGCGTTACCCGGAGCTCGCGGTCGGCCGAGTGCACATCAAAGTGGATACGGGCATGCACCGTTTAGGATTTGCACCGGATCAGGGCCGGGAAGTTGGCCAGCGATTAGCCCATTGGCCGGGTCTGCAGGTCGCTTCGGTGATGACCCACTTGTCCTCAGCGGAAGAGGGTGGCCAAGATGCATGGACCGCAGAGCAAGGGGCTGCCTACCACCGCTTTTATGAAGACCTAGTCATGGAATTGGGATACCGTCCAATTCGTCACTTGGCGAATACGCCGGGCGTGGTGCGCCATCCCCACTTGCATGGGGACATGGTGCGATTGGGTATTGGCCTCTTTGGAGATTCCCCCGTGGAGGCGGATCGCGCGTGCTTGCAGCCTGTGGTGCATGTGCAGACCCGCATTTCCCACCTTCAAACGATTCCTCCGGGCGAAGGCGTCTCCTACGGCCACCAGGATGCGGCCCTTCATGAGCGTCGCGTCGCGACGCTTCCAGTGGGCTATGCCGATGGCTTCCCCCGGGCTTTGAGCTTTGGGCGTGGAGAGGTGTTGATCCATGGCCAGCGCTGTAAGGTGGTGGGGGCAGTTTGCATGGACATGACCCTGGTGGATGTGACGGGAATGACGGTCCATGTGGGCGATTCCGTGGAAATTCTCGGGGCCCAAATGCACCTCCATGAATTTGCAGAGCGGTGTGGCACAATTTCCTACGAAGTACTGACACGCTTTTCCGAGCGTTTAGGAAGGACAGTATGGAATCCCCAAGCCTAATTCACCGCATTTTTCTCAGCCTTTGGGTGCTTCTTTTGCCTTTTTGGGATTTGGGCGCAGGTGTGGCGTTGGTCCTCGCTTTTTTCGCGGCGGTCCTCCCTAATTTGTCGGCCGCGCGCCGTCGCTGGAGCCAAAGTGCTCCGATGTGGCCACTATGGGGCGTGGTCTTGATGGTGGTCCTTGGAAGTTTATGGCATCCGACGTCTTTGGATGGATACCTTCGGCATCTGCCGCTGATTTTGGTCTTCTGGGCGTATGATCGGGAAAGCATTGCGCGGAGTTTGCCCGTTGGGGCCATCGCCGTCATGGCCTTCCTTTTGGGCGCTGGGATGCTCCGAGTGATAGAGGGAGCCCAATGGGATACCCTCGTCTACCGCGGTCTCCTGAAGGGGCTGCATCAACATGTCTACATTGGAACATACTTGCTGCTCGCTGCGTTGGCGGTGCAAAATGGGCCCTGGTCTGGGCGGATTAAGGGCTTTTTCTGGGCCTTGACTCTGCTCTTCCTGGGACTACTTGGGGCCAAAATGCTTCTGATTAGTGCGTTGTTGGCGGCAGGATGGGTGGCATTTCGCGACCGAAGCTTCCCGCGTTGGGCGCTCCCAGCTGTGGCCATTTTGACACTTGGCTTTGGCCTTGCACAGGGCCTCGCTCAAGGCCGAGCGATGGGCCATGTGTTAAAGCCCGTTGATCCTCATTGGGCGACAGGTTCTGTGGATACCCGCATCGTCCAGGTTCAGGCTGCCTGGGAACTCATTCAAGAGAAACCTTGGTTGGGCTGGGGTCCGGAGTCGACCCAACCCGCTTTGAATGCCCGCTATACCCAAATGGACTACCGTTTTGGGGTAAAGCGCGCACTCAACGTTCACAACCAATGGGTGGAATGGGCCTTAGCCTATGGCCTGGTGGGCTTGGGTATTTGGCTCGTGACGGCCGCGGCGGGATTTCGTGTGGCGCGTCCAAATCCGCTGACCTTAGGGGTCTTTGTGCTCTACTTTGGAAGCTTATGGCTTACGGAGAGCTTCATGGAGCGCTCCTTGGGGGTCTCCCTGGTGGCCATGGCATGGATGTGGGGCGTGGTGCCCAAAAAAGAAAACTAACTTTTCGCGGACGCCTTTTGGGCCTCTGCCGAAACGCGGTCCAGGGCGGCCGCCACATGGCTGCGCAACGTGGCTAAATCCATATGGGGGGCACCTTGGTATAAAAAACCAAGGAGAATGGGAGGGCAGGAGGCGAGCCGATCTTGACGCTCTAGGCGGTAGGCTTCGCGCAATAAGCGTTTGAAACGGTTTCGGTCGACGGCATGCTTAAAACGGCGTTTTGGGGCCCCAACCAATACTTGGGCCGACCGCTCCATGGGCCATGAGGACAGACACCAAAGCACCTGTACAGGCCCCTCGCTGAAGCGACGACCGGTTTCAAAAAGATGCGCAATGCGGTTGCGAAGTTTCAGCCGTTCCTCTCGGGGGAAACGGGTATCACTCACTTGCCTTTGTTCGCTTCCTCGATGTAGGCATCCAAGGCCTGACTCATCGATGTGAATTTGGGGGCGGGAACCTGGATGTCCAAACGGAGGGCATTGTCGGCAATGGCCTGATGGGTGGTGTTGCCGAAAGCGGCGATGCGCGTAGCGTCCTGCTTGAAATCTGGGAAGTTCTTGAGCAAGGAACGGATGCCTTCCGGACTGAAGAAGACGAGGATGTCATATTTCACATCGCTCAAATCGCTTAAGTCCGACGCGACTGTGTGGTACATGGTCGCACGGGTCCATTTGATGTTTCCTTTTTCGAGTGTTTCGGGAATGTCCGGGTTGAGGAGGTCCGAGGTGGGCATCAAGAAGTGCTCACCGCGTTGCTTCTTCAAGGTAGGAATCAAGCCGGCCAAGCTGCCTGTGCCAGGGTAAATTTTGCGCTTTCGGTACGGGACAAATTTCTGGAGGTAGAACGCTACGGCCTCTGATACGCAGAAGTACTTCCACTCGGGATTGATGGCCACGCGCATTTCTTCGCACATGCGGAAGAAGTGGTCGATGGCATTTCGGCTAGTGAAAATGAAGGCCTTGAACTCTGCAGGATTGACTTTGTCCTTGCGGAATTCGGCTGCGGGCACGCCTACCACCTCAATAAACGGACGAAAATCCACCTTCACCTTGTGCTTGTCAGCCAACTGGGTGTACGGGTTGTTTCCGGCCTGGGGCTCGGGTTGCGAAACGAGGATGCTTTTAACCTTCATACGTTTGAAAAAATACGACCCAAAAAAGCGGGCTTGTTTCTAGGGCGCAAAGGTACAAAATCGCCAAATACCACGGAGTATGCCCGTGCGAAACATACCGAAAAAATGCCCGAATAAGTCCTAATACATAGAGGGTTAGCGCCAAAAGAACCATGCCCACATAGAAAGGCTCCATGAGGGCTTTAGAGGTTTGGGTACTTACGAGAAACCAAAGCAAAAAAGGTAGAGCGATCCACAAGGCGGGTAGGAATGAAAACCGCTGAGACCAATGCCGCCAATGCTTCCCGGTTTGTTCCCAAATCGCCCCGAATACACTGTGAACCACCAACTGGGTTGTTAAGGCCAGCAAGGGAAGAAGAAAAAGCCCATACCAAGGACCTTGGTATCCGGGAAGGAGATGTGGAATGGAATCCCCGCCGAGGATGAGGTAACCCAAGAGGCTCATCAAGCCCACCAGCAAAAAGTTGGGAATCCATAGCTGGCTTGGTGCATCTTCCCACTGGGTGAAGTGCTGCAAAACATGCATCCAGCGGTTGGATTCGTTTGGGGCACGCTGAAGCATGAGCCCGAGGGCCAAGGTGAGTCCCGCAGCAAGCCAAAAGAGGGCATCTGAAGGCGCCTCGTGGAGGCTGCCTTCAAGCGCTTGAGGGAGTCCGGATGATGGCATGGGGCAAAGGTAGAGGCGCGGAAGGGTAAAAGGGTAAATGGGTTGAAAAGTCGGGCCATGTCCACGCGCTAGGAGCCGATGAGCTCGGGATCGCTGGCCAACAGCACGCCATCAAACAGTCAAACCGCCCTTCAGCCCTCTAGTTCCAATGAAAATGGACCCCCGCTTTGATCCATCGGCCTGGCAAGGGAACGTTGCCTCGGTCGATTACCGTGGCATTCAGCAGATTCATGGCTTCTAGGTACACCGTCATGCCGTCGTGGTCATAGGACATCTTCGCGTCCAAGGTGGTAAACGGTTGATAGGCCGTCAATTCGCCGGAAGGGAGGCTGTACTGCCCCGAACGGTCTTGACGCATGAGAATGAGGCCACTCGTAAAGCCTTTGTAGGGGAGGGTTTCCACTTCGAGTTGCTGTCGATTCGCCAAGTAATCCAACGCGTAGATGGACTGGCCGTCGATGGCACTGGCTTGGTGACGCGCCCCTTGAAAACGTGCCGAACAGGTCAACACATCCACCCACGACCATGTAGCTGTCAATTCGTAGCCTTGCAAAGTCACTTGGGTGATGTTGTCTGCTTGGAGGACCTGGTTTCCGTCCACCGTTCGGTAAATCCAATCGATCAAGTTGGTCCCTTGACGTTGGTAGAGGATGAGGCTCCCCTGGTGAGGCCATCCTGGACGAACGGTCATGGGCGAGCGCCAAAGGGTTGTGCCGAGTTCGGTATTCCACGCGTATTCGGGCTGGAGGCTGGCCGAACCTTGTGCCCCGCCCAAGGTGTAGTACAAATCCGTGAACGTCGGGAGGCGAAAGCTTCGGTTTATACTGAAGAAGTACTTATCGAAACGAAGCGACATGGGTGTATGCCGGTAGGAAAATTCGGCATTGGGTAGGTACGTGAGTCCGTAGCGATCGTTGTAGTTGAGGCGCATGTCGGCCCGAGCGCGGAAGGCCTTGTAAACTTCAGGGCCTTTGAGTGACATGAAGAGTCCTGCGTTTTGACGCGCGTCCCCCTTGGTATAGAAGGAGCGATTGTCGGGTGCGGGAATTTGGGCCAAAAGAGGGCTGCCCAGAGCATTGCTCACGATTTCATCCCTTCGGGCGTCGGCTCCCAATAGCATCGTAACCCCCTCATGTGGCTTGAGGCTGTAGGTCACTTCACCGCCTAGGGTTCTGGTGCGGTGGTTGTTATGTTCCGTATACCAAGAGGGGGCCCAGGTGGAGTCCGTGGTTCGCATAAATTGCCCATTCTCAAAGCGCTGGTAATAGCCCTGCTCTTCGCGAAAAAGCTCAAAATGGTCTTGGTGTTGACGCCCATAGACTTGAGCATTCCATGGATAACCACGCAACTGCAAGGCCATGGTATAGCCTGCGATGGCTTCGTACTGCTCCGGAAAATTGAAGGAATAAAAATTTTGAGCGCCAAATCGCTTGGTGACCATCCCAAAATGGCCATCCAAAAAGTGATTCCCGGATAAGGGAGTCAAGGTTCGAACATAGGTTTGCATTTGGCTAAAATCCGTGTTGACAAAAGCGCCATCGGCTGCTTTGTAGTCCATGTCCATCCGAAGGCTAGTGCCTGCAACCTGCCCCAAATACAATCCGGCAGCACCGCGTTGGTAGCCAAATTGCCCTAGGCCCGCATGGGCGTATCCGTTTTTGGAGCCCGCAGGGTGGGTAGTCAAATTAACGACACCGGCAAAGGCAAAGGGGCCATAGCGGTATGAGCCCCCACTAGGCAGGACCTGAATACTGCTGATGGCTTCCATTGGGACGGGCAGATTCATGCTATGGTGTCCCGTTTGAGGATCGGAGTAAGGAATGCCGTTCACCAAGATCAGTACTTGGTCAAATGTGGATCCTCGAATAGAAATATCCGATTGCACGTCGTTGAGGCTGCGGCTGCGGATATCCACGGAGGCAAATCGCCGCTCCAATGCGTCGCTGGCATTCTGAAGCGGTAAATTTCCCGTGGCGTTTTGCCATTCCACCTGGTGGCCAATTTCCCGTTCGGACCGCAGGGTAAAGGAGGGGATGGTCACGACATCCAGCACCACATCAACTTTGAGGCCGATGGCCACGTCGATGAACGAGGATTCGGACCAGGTACTATCTACCGCCGTGGGCGCAGGTTCTTGTGCCAAGAGCGGTAAAGACCATAGGGCGGAAACTAGTAGAAAGAGGAAATTTCGCATAACGAGTAATAAAAAGCCCGGCCCCTTGGGAGGGCCGGGCGTAAAGGTAGGAAAGCACGCTTAGCGCGCTAAAACGGATACAACGTTGTTGGAGACTTCGACGACGCCACCTTGGATGTCCACGGTGGTGCGGCCAGAAGCTCCGTCAATCACGATGCTTCCCTGTGCGAGGGATGCCATGATGGGAGCGTGGTCCGTCAACACTTGGAAAAGGCCCTCGGTGCCAGGGAACTGGACCGCAGTGGCCTCTCCTTGGAAGAGGGATTTCTCAGGGGTCAGGATGTCTACGCGAAGGGCCATGATTAGGCTTCTGCCAACATTTTCTCACCGGCGGCGATGGCCTCCTCGATGCTGCCCTTCAAGTTGAAGGCGGCTTCGGGGTATTTATCCAACTCTCCGTCCATGATCATGTTGAATCCTTTGATGGTTTCCTGGATGTCTACGAAGACCCCGGGGATGCCCGTGAACTGCTCGGCCACGTGGAAGGGCTGAGACAAGAAGCGTTGTACGCGGCGAGCGCGGTGAACGACCAACTTGTCGTCTTCAGACAATTCTTCCATACCCAAGATGGCGATGATGTCCTGAAGCTCCTTGTAGCGCTGAAGGATCATCTTCACATTCTGGGCACAATCGTAGTGCTCTTTACCCACAACTTCGGGGGTCAAGATGCGCGAGGTCGAATCCAAGGGATCCACCGCAGGGTAGATGCCCAATTCGGCAATCTTACGCGACAATACCGTGGTTGCATCCAAGTGTGCAAAGGTTGTGGCCGGCGCAGGGTCGGTCAAGTCATCCGCAGGAACGTAAACGGCCTGTACCGAGGTAATCGAACCATTTTTGGTGGAGGTGATACGCTCTTGCATCAAGCCCATTTCCGTGGCCAAGGTGGGCTGGTAGCCAACCGCAGAAGGCATACGGCCCAAAAGGGCGGAAACTTCGGAACCTGCCTGCGTGAAGCGGAAGATGTTGTCGACGAAGAACAGGATGTCTTTACCCTGACCCGTGCCTTCGCCATCGCGGTAGTATTCCGCCATGGTCAAACCAGACAAGGCGACACGTGCACGTGCACCAGGAGGCTCGTTCATCTGACCAAATACAAACGTGGCCTTAGAGTCTTTCAACTCTTCCTTGTCCACTTTGCTTAGGTCCCAACCGCCCTCCTCCATGGAGTGCTTAAATGCATCGCCGTATTTAATAATGCCGGCTTCAATCATTTCGCGCAAGAGGTCGTTTCCTTCGCGGGTACGCTCACCCACGCCAGCAAACACGGACAGACCGCCGTGACCTTTGGCAATGTTGTTAATCAATTCCTGGATCAATACGGTTTTACCGACACCGGCACCTCCGAACAAACCAATTTTTCCTCCCTTGGCGTAGGGCTCGATCAAGTCGATCACCTTAATGCCGGTCAATAGAACCTCTGTCGCAGTGGACAAGTCTTCAAAGCGGGGAGCTTCACGGTGGATGGGTAGGCCATTGCCTTCTTGAATACCACCGATGCCGTCGATGTCCTCACCGACTACGTTGAATACACGGCCGCGAATTTGCTCTCCCGAGGGCATCGCAATGGGCTGGCCTGTGGCAATGACTTCTTGACCGCGAGTAAAGCCGTCGGTGGAGTCCATGGAGATGGCACGAACCGTGTCTTCCCCAACGTGCTGTTGGGTTTCCATGATGACTCTTTGGCCATTGGGGCGGGTCACCACCAAAGCATCGTAAATCTTGGGAAGCACAGCGCCTTCAAAGTACACGTCGACAACGGGACCGATGACCTGGGCAATTTTTCCTTTCAGAGTGGACATAACGAGGGTATAAAAAATCTTTCTGAATTCGGCTGCAAAGGTACTAATCAGATGGTTAAGAACGCATCTTTTCGTACAAGAAATAATGGGTCAAAGCCAACAGGGGGAAGGTGATAATTCTCAAAACCCCATTGAATGCGCCATCCAGGCTTAAAACGACCAAAAGCAGGAGCGAAAAAAGCACCCACGGACCAAATTGCTGGCGTCCACGTGCCACACTTTGGCGAATGGAGCCAAAGAAGCTCTGGTGCTCAAAAACCCGAATAAACCACGCTTGCAGGCTGAGTGCGGTCATCGCCAAGGCAAGCAGGGCTACCGCCAGACCCAGAAAACGGGACCGCATCCAATCGATGTCGTTCAGAAGCATATCCATGAGAAGTTCCGGATCATCCCCTGCCTCGCGCTGAATCGCTTCCATCGCCGCCGCCGTATTCGAATCGAGGAAAAGGGCGACCAGCAACACGAGTAGGACGGAACCCAGGGCCATTTGGCAAAGCAGCATGAGTCCCAGCGTGCCAGCATGAACAAAGCCTTTTCCCACGGCCATCCACTGAGGTTTCTCGTCCCAACGGCTGAAAATCCCCGTTTGGGCTGCGATCGCGACCCCCATGTACAAGGCAGGTAGCACGAAATAGCTCAAAAAGAAAGGCAAAACCGGAATGAAGCGCCCAAGGCTCGCCGCGATGTACGCGAGAAAGCCAAATAGCATAAAGTGACGGGGCGCCTGAACAAAAGTGGCCCAAGCGTTTTTAATTGCAGATACCATGATGCAAAGATGGCTTCGATATCTTTGCCAAACATCTTTGGCTTCGTGCAATCCTTCCCATCCATCTCCCAATTTCCTACACAGTCGGCGGCTGTAGCGACCACCGGAACTTTTGACGGAGTGCACGCAGGCCACCAGGCCATCCTAAAGCGCTTAGTGGCCTCGGCCCAGGAAGTGGGTGGGCCCTCTGTTTTGATCACGTTTGATCCGCACCCTCGGCGTTTGATTCACCCTGAATTTCCTCTCGAGCTCCTTACCACCGTGGAGGAGCGGGCCGAACTCCTCGCTGAGCTGGGACTGGATTTTCTGATCGTCCAACCCTTCACCCTGGAGTTCTCCAAAACCGAATCCATTGACTTTGTTCGCCGATTGCTCGTCGAGAAAGTGGGGGTTAAGCGTCTCATAATTGGGCATGACCACCGTTTTGGCCGAAATCGCGAGGGCTCCTTCGAGCACCTCCGTGAATTTGCCCCGGTGTATGGATTTCAAGTGGAGGAAATCCCTGCGCTAGATATTGAGGCGATGCACGTTTCATCGACGCAAATTCGGCAAGCCTTGAAGGAGGGCGAAATGGACAAGGCCACTTTGGCGTTGACGCGCCCGTATTTCGTCACGGGCGAAGTCGTTCAGGGCAGACAAATTGGCCGAACCATCGGTTTCCCCACCGCCAACATTGGTGGACTGCACCCCGACAAACTCTTACCCGCTCAAGGGGTCTATGCCGTGCGCGTGGACTTACTTGATCAGCCGGCATCCCCGGCTACGCGGGGCCTCCCCGCGGTGGCCAATTACGGCCATCGTCCGAGCATAGAGCCAGGTTTAGCAGTCCTGGAAGCCCATCTTTTGGAGGGCGGTCAGGACCTCTATGGCCAACGAATTCGCGTGCATTTTATCGACCGGCTTCGAGGGGAATATACCTTTCCAAACCGGGAAGCGTTAGTCGCCCAAATCGCCAAAGACGCGGACGAGGCGAGGAAGGTGCTGGGAAGCTAGAGGGCTCGGGCTGCGCCCTGAAGCTAGATAGCTCGCGCTTTGCGCTGTGTCTTTTCTCTTAAACGTTTCATCTCTTTTACGCTTGAACTGGGTAGGGAATCTTCGATGCGCGCCGGGACTTTCACTTGATTTGCCAAGCTCTAGCCCTCTAGCCCTCTAGCCCTCTAGCCCTCTAGCCCTCTAGCCCTCTAGCCCTCTAGCCCTCTAGCCCTCTAGCCCTCCAAGTCCAGCGTATACGTCAGCATGACCATGCGGCCCGCCATCGGGTAGTAAAAGTTCTCGTCTGTACGCTGACCCCCGTAGAGGTAGCCCCAAGTGTAGCCATTCGGCGCAAATTGGGCATTTAAAACATTTAGGAAGTCCACTTTAACACTGCCCCACGCACTGGGGTAGCCGAATTGCAGGTCAAAGGTTTGGTAGGGATCCAAGCTGCGCGAAAGTTCTCCGGTATTGTCCAAGAATTGACGGCCCACAGCCTTGGCTCGCAGGGAAATGTACGCTTGGGAGAACGTCTCTTCCATGGATGGAGTAGACCAAACATACTTGACAATGGCATTCCCTATGAAGCGAGGCGAAAAGGCAATCGGGGTGTTTGTATACTGGGTTTTGAATTCGGAATAGTCCAAGTAATCGTAAAGTACCTCTTCAAATTCCGCAATGCGGTTGGTGCTGAAGGTGGCATTTCCGAAAACGCTCCAATGGCGTCCCCATTGACTTTCTGCGGCTAATTCGAGGCCGCGTCGAAAACTGCGGTCCACGTTGGTGCGGAGGAGTGCCCCCACGTCGTTGAGGGCACCGGTTGGGACGAGCTGGTCTTTGTATTCCATCGCGTAGCCGGTGGCTTCTAGTCGGAAGGTGGGGCCAGCAAGGATGTAGCCCGTTTCTAGGTCAAAGAGGCTTTCGGCTTTGGGGGTTCCCAATCCACGGCGATCGACAAAGTCGTTTCGGTTGGGTTCGCGGTTGGCGATAGCCCCCGATACATACGCGCGGTGAATAACGTTGTTATCGTCCGTGACCAACCAGTCCAAGCCTGCTTTGGGGTTAAAAAAGAGTTGGTTATAGCCTAGATCCAAGCGGGTTTGGTCATCCCCTAGACCGTAGATATAATAGGAAACGTTTCGGACCTGCATATCGCCATAGGCCACAAAGGGGCCAAAGGGCACCTCCGCCTTGGCATAACCCGTCACATCCATTTTATCTCCCACGGCCTCGTAGTAGCGGTATTCGTTCGCGCCTTGATAGTCCTCTCGGTCTAGCCAAAAATCATAGGTCCTTCCGATGCTGGGCAACGGATTGACGCGCATCCATGGCAGGGTCCCAAAATGGTCGCCCAGGTACCCGTTCCAAAAGCCCCCCAGGACGTATTTCTGGTCCCCCACCTGCTTCACCAAGGCTGCATGGGTGCCCATCATGAAATTGTCCAACCAGCGTTGTCGAACCAAATCGGTGCTAAAAAGGGTGTCTCCGTTGATGACTGGATTTTCCAACCCGTAGTCCGCAAAGGCATCCCCGGCGCGGTACTGTTCAAAATAGCCTTTCCCCGTAACGATGTAGGTGTTGACATTCAAATCCCAGTTTTTGGGCAAGTGAACTTTCGTGATAAACTGCGTATGCGACTGCCGGTACTGGTCAATTTCATTGGGGTAGCGGTAGTAATTGTAGGTGCGGTTCCCGGCGCGGCGCAAATTTTCTGCATCGGCCGAATCCAAAGAATTCCGAGCAATGTAGTCCTCTACTCCTTGAAGGTCGCCCCGGTACTTGGCCTCGGGGATGCCCCACCAAGCTTGCTGCGTTCTTTCTTGGCCGCTGAAGTGAACCAAACGTATATAGCCCTCCTCAAATCGAACTTGGCCCGAAATCAAATACGAGGTCAAATCCACCGCCGAGCGGTCTACAAAGCCGGTGCTTTGCATGCTCGAATACCGGCCCATGAAGGAAAAGGGCTTTTCTTTTTGGCCCTTGAGCCCAACGGACCCGGATTGCATGACCACGGTGGCCCGACTGCTGCCGTACGAACCGCCTCCTAAAATGAGTTTCGTCGATGCTTTTGGATTAGGAACCCCCACCTCCATGGAAATAGAGCCGCCAAAAGCACCTGCGCCTACCGTGGAGGTGCCTACCCCACGCTGAATTTGGACACTCGACAACGAAGAGGTCAAATCCGGCGTATTGACCCAGAAAACACCATGCGATTCAGGGTCATTGACCGGCGCCCCGTTGATGGTGACGTTGATGCGCGTTTGGTCCATGCCCCGCATGCGCAAGTAGGTATACCCCATCCCGGTACCCGCATCGGAAGACTGCGTCATAGAGGTTGCAAACTGCAGTACATAGGGAATGTCCTGGCCCGTATTCATGTTGGAGAGCATGCTGTTCGAAATTCGGCGCTCATCGATGATGTTCCACGTTCTCGTTTCAGCGGTCATCGGCGTGCGTTCCGAGGCGCGAACCTCCAAAAGCTCCACACTGGGCAAGGTGACGTTGGGGAGATCCGTGGTATCCAATAACTGCGCATTCAGCGTCAAGGTACTGAGCGTCAAAAGGGCAAAGGGGACAGTTTTCATACTCGCTGGGTTTTTCGGTTACACAGCGAGGTGCCTGATCTAGGCCGCCCGTTCCGGGCTTTTCCACTTCCTTGGCAGCATAACCCGCCCAGGTTCGTAGGGTATCATCTCAGCCGAATCCGGCACCCCTGTGTGGGATCAAAGGTAGGGGAAATGGACGAGTGAAGCGTTTAAGGCATGAGAATCCTTTCCTACTTGTACTGTGTATCCCTACGAAGCTCGCCCCCTCCCAAACCCCAAGCGCGTAGTACCCGAAGGGCTTCTGCCAGGCGTTGAGACCGGTCCCCACGCAGTACGACATAGGAATGGCCATATGCCTCCAAAAGGGCTAAATGCCTCATAAACAGGCGATCCCTATCCGTCGGATTCTCCCGCAATGGATCGGCCTCCCATGGAACCTCTGGGTGGCATAGTAGATAGAGCATGGGCGGTAGCTGCGCAAAATCGGCTTGAATTTCCTCCGGCACATGCCCAAACTTCTCTTCGGCCCAAATCCATGTCGTGAGCGCATCCGTATCCTCAATGGCTACGGACAGATCGTTTGCCGATCCTCTAGAGGACAGAGCCTCAAGCGTCTCTGCGGCCTGCCGCTGTGCATGGTGGATAGCCAGCAAGTCCTCTATTCCCCGGAATGGCTGTTCGGCGAGGTAGGTGCGCGCCGCTTCCGCGGCAAAAGGCCGACCCAAGGCCTGCGCTAGGTCTTGCGCCAGGGTACTTTTACCTGAAGACTCTGGTCCTGTTAGTACAACGCGAGCATGGGTGGGCTGTTCCAATGCGATGACGACACAATCTTCCTCCCGATCGGGGCGAGGCAGGGCATCGACCCATAAAATAAACCTTCGTCCATCCACCAATCGGACCAGCATGGGATCTGTTCCTGCGATGTTTCGGTCTAAACTCGGCCATTGCAGGATGCGGATGTCGTCGGCAAAGGCCAAACCCGGAGTCTTAGCCGCCTTGTACACAGCCTCCTTGGCTCCCCAGGCCATTCGAAGGCCCCAGTCGGAGCTGGATCCTTCCAAGAAAGCACGCTCTTCTGGATGCAAAAATTTGCCAGCAATGCGCTGCAGTTGAGGACGCGGGCCTTCGACGTCCACCCCCACGGCCACGTATGGATGGAAGACGGCGCAGGCATGGTGGCCTCCATGGCTCAGGCTCACGTGCCCCGCTTTGACAAAGGGACGGTCGCCATGGTATTGGATGCCAGCGGCGAGTCCAGGGTGGATGTCCTCCAAAGCTTTCCGTGCGGCCAAAAAGTGGGAGCGGCGGGTATCGTTGGAGAAGGCCCCCCAACGTTGGAGGTCTGCCGGCGAAAGGAAGGTTGGCGAGGGAAGTGCTGTGGCACTTGCCTTCAAAGGACAACGCCCTAATTTCAAGCCGAAAAGACCAATATTTTGGAACTCCTCCGAAACCTTCTTTGTACTTTTGCCGTTCCAATCCATAAACAACGCGAAATTCAAGGAAATTATGGCAGCGTCCAACTATATCCCCTACAAAGTCAAAGACATGTCCCTCGCTGAGTGGGGCCGCAAAGAAATCACCCTCGCCGAGGCGGAAATGCCCGGATTGATGGCTTTGCGCAGTGAGTATGGTGCTTCCAAGCCCCTGGCTGGAGCCCGCATTGCCGGTTGCTTGCATATGACCATCCAGACCGCGGTATTGATCGAAACCTTGGTGGAGCTCGGCGCGGACGTAACCTGGTCCTCTTGCAATATTTTCTCCACCCAAGACCATGCTGCTGCCGCGATCGCTGCGGCCGGCATTCCGGTCTATGCGTGGAAAGGCATGAACGAAGAGGAGTTTGACTGGTGCATTGAGCAGACCTTGTTCTTTGGCGAGGACCGCGAACCTTTGAATATGATTTTGGACGATGGCGGCGACTTGACCAACATGGTCTTGGATCGCTATCCCGAATTGGCTCCAGGAATCGGAGGTTTGTCAGAAGAGACGACGACCGGTGTGCACCGTTTGTACGAGCGCATGATCAAAGGCACCTTGCCTATGCCCGCTATCAACGTGAACGATTCGGTGACCAAAAGCAAGTTTGACAACAAATACGGTTGCCGTGAATCGGCCGTCGACGCTATCCGCCGTGCCACGGACTTGATGATTGCCGGCAAAGTGGTGGTTTGTGCAGGCTACGGCGACGTAGGCAAGGGCACCGCCGCCTCCTTCAAGGCAGCGGGTGCACGTGTGATCGTGACCGAAATTGATCCCATTTGCGCCCTTCAGGCCGTGATGGATGGATTTGAAGTTCGCCGCATGGACGACGTAGTAGGCATGGCCGGTATCGTCATTACCTCCACAGGCAACAAGAACATCATTGTAGACCGCCATTTCAAGGCCATGAAAGACAAGACCATCGTCTGCAACATTGGCCATTTTGACAACGAGATCGACATGGCCTGGTTGAACAAGAACTACGGTCAAACCAAATCCACTATCAAGCCTCAGGTAGACTTGTACAACGTGGATGGAAACGACATCATTGTCTTGGCGGAAGGCCGTCTCGTGAACTTGGGCTGTGCTACTGGCCATCCGAGCTTCGTGATGTCCAACAGCTTCACCAACCAAGTGTTGGCCCAAATTGAACTGTACACGAATCCAGGTAAGTACCCCAACGAAGTATTCACCCTGCCCAAGCACTTGGACGAGAAGGTAGCCTTCTTGCACCTGGCCGCGGTGGGCGCGGAATTGGATACGCTTTCTAAGGACCAAGCCGACTACATCGGTGTGACCGTAGAAGGCCCCTTCAAGCCTGAAACGTACCGCTACTAATCCAGCGGTTCTTCCCAACAAAAAGGGCGCCCAATGGGCGCCCTTTTTTATGCTCGTGGCAAAAATTTAGATTCCAAAGGCCTTTTGAATGGCCGCTACGGAATCCAATTTCTCCCAGGTGAAGAGTTCCACCTTCACCGTTTTCACTTCAATACCCTTGTCGGTAGGACGCTTGAATTGCTTCTCCACGACTTCCGGATTGCGCCCCATGTGGCCATAGGCCGCGGTTTCCGCATAAATGGGCTGACGAAGGCCAAATTTGGTCTCAATGCCGTAAGGGCGAAGGTCAAACAAAGACTGAACCGTCTGAGCGATCGCCCCATCCGTCAATTTCTTGCCGTCGGCGCCACGGACTTTGGCCGTGTTGTACGTATTGATGTAGAATCCGACGGGCTCGGCCACCCCGATAGCGTAGGCTAATTGCACCAAGACTTGCTTAGCCACCCCAGCAGCTACGAGGTTTTTCGCCACATAGCGTGCCGCATACGCCGCAGAACGGTCCACTTTGGAGGGGTCTTTGCCGGAGAAAGCACCACCGCCATGGGCCCCTTTGCCGCCGTAGGTATCGACGATGATTTTACGCCCAGTCAATCCAGTGTCCCCGTGGGGGCCACCAATGACAAACTTGCCGGTAGGATTGATCAAGTAGCGTACGTCTTTTGTGAAGAGGCGTTGAACGCGACGGGGCAAATGCTTCTTAATACGTGGGATGAGGTAGCGTTGAATGTCCGCAGCAATTTTTTCTTGCATGGCCTTCTCATCCGCAAAGTCGTCATGTTGGGTGGAGATGACCACCGTGTCAATAGCCTCGGGTACGTCGCGGTCGCTGTAGCGGATCGTCACCTGGCTCTTCGAGTCAGGGCGCAAGTACTTCATGACCTTGCCTTCCTTGCGGATGGCAGCGAGTTCCCGGAGCAACAAGTGGCTGAGCTCCAATGCCAGGGGCATGTAATTGTCGGTCTCGTCGGTGGCGTAGCCAAACATAATGCCCTGGTCACCGGCACCTTGCTCCTCTTTGGAGGCGCGGTCTACCCCTTGGTTGATGTCGGGAGATTGCTCGTGAATGGCGCTCAATACCCCACAGGAGTTGGCTTCAAACATGTACTCCGACTTGGTGTAGCCAATTCGGCGGATGACATCGCGGGCGATTTCTTGGGCGTCGATGTAGGTTTTGGACTTGACTTCGCCAGCGAGGACGACTTGACCCGTGGTCACCAAGGTTTCACAGGCCACTTTGGACTCGGCATCAAATGCAATGAAATGGTCGACGAGGGCATCGGAGATTTGATCTGCGACTTTGTCGGGGTGCCCTTCGGACACGGATTCAGAGGTAAAAAGGTAGCTCATAGCAAAAAGGTTTAGTGCTATGGAAGGGTGCCGGGAAACGGTAAGGATGCTGTACGCGGTGAGCCGGGTTTAGCATTTTTTACCGTGGTTGCAATCGGACAAATCCTTCCACGCGGAGGCAAAGGTAATGGCATCGACTTCTTAGGCAACCAATTTTTGTGGGAAACCAGAAAATGACCGAAAACGGAGATTTACATGTCAAAACATCTTTGTCGGCCTCAAAATGCCGACTACCTTTGCCCTGCTTATCCAGAAAGACCGAGGGAAGGGCCCTACGACGTCTTGGCAACCCCGAAGAAGGGTGCTAACTCCCACTGCAGCATGCAGGTAGATGAGCACATGGCCTCTAGGCCTCGTGTCCTTCTGAATAAGCCTAACGACAGAAACAGGACATGCATCCCATCCACGCCGCTGCTGCCGAACGCATCCTCATCCTTGATGGGGCCATGGGTTCATTGATTCAGAACTACCGCCTGGACGAATCCGGCTACCGCGGGGCGCGGTTCGCCTCATGGGGGCAGCCTGTAAAGGGCAACAATGATTTGCTCAACCTCACTCGGCCCGACATCATTGAGGACATACACCGCCAATACCTCGAAGCAGGGGCCGATCTCATTGAAACCAACACCTTCAATGCTCAGGTCATTTCTATGGCGGACTACGGCATGGAGTCTCTCGTGCGCGAAATCAATGTTGAAGGGGCACGCTTAGCCAAGCGGGCCGCCGAAGCGCTGAGCACCCCCGAAAAGCCGCGCTTCGTGGCGGGGGCGATTGGGCCAACCAACCGCACCTTGTCCTTGAGCCCCGATGTCAATCGTCCAGCGTACCGAAACATCACCTTTGACGAGTTGGCCAGCGCCTACCAGGAACAGGCGGAAGCCCTGATGGAAGGCGGAGTGGATGCCTTATTGATAGAAACCGTCTTTGACACCCTCAACGCCAAAGCCGCGCTCTATGCGGTCCAAGAGGCTTTTTTGCAGCAGGGCCGCGAACTGCCTATCATGGTTAGCGGCACCATTACGGACGCCAGTGGCCGCACCCTCAGTGGCCAGACCACTGAGGCCTTTTTGATTTCACTGAGCCACATGCCCTTATTGAGTATTGGTCTCAACTGTGCCTTGGGCGCGAAAGACCTGCGCCCCTACCTCCAAACCCTGGCGGCCGAGGCTCCATTCCTAGTCAGCGCATACCCCAATGCAGGCTTGCCGAACGCTTTTGGCGGCTATGACGAGACCCCCGAGGACATGGCGGCGGCGGTCCAGGAATATTTGGACCTGAGTATCGTGAATATTTTGGGCGGCTGCTGTGGCACCACCCCCGCGCACATCCGGGCCTTTGCCCAGGCGGCTCAGGGGATCACCCCACGTAAACCTCGAGTCGCATGAAGCTGAGTGGACTGGAACCCTTGAAGATTTCGGCGCAAAGCAACTTTGTCAACGTCGGGGAGCGCACCAATGTCACAGGGTCGCGCAAGTTTTTGCGGTTAATTAAGGAAGAGCAGTACGAGGAGGCCTTGGACATCGCCCGCGACCAGGTCGAGGGAGGGGCCCAAATTTTGGACGTGAACATGGACGAGGGCATGCTCGACGGGGTGTATGCCATGACCACCTTCCTGAATCTGATTGCCTCGGAGCCGGACATTTCGCGCATTCCGATCATGATTGACTCCTCCAAGTGGGACATCATTGTAGCGGGCCTCAAATGTGTGCAAGGCAAAGCGGTGGTGAATTCCATTTCGCTCAAAGAGGGCGAGGCCGAATTCATGGCCCATGCGAAGACGGTGCGCCGGTTTGGCGCGGCCGTGATTGTGATGGCCTTCGACGAAGTGGGCCAAGCGGACTCGTACGACCGCCGGGTGGAAATCTGCGGCCGCGCCTACAAGATCCTCACAGAGCAAGTGGGCTTCCCGCCGGAGGACATCATATTTGACCCAAACATCTTCCCCGTGGCTACGGGCATGGAAGAACACCGCCGGAATGCGTTGGACTTCTTTGAGGCGACGGCCTGGATCAAGCAAAACCTTCCCGGTGCCAAGGTCAGCGGCGGGGTGTCCAACGTGAGTTTCTCTTTCCGAGGCAACGACGTCGTCCGCGAGGCCATGCACGCGTGCTTCCTCTACCACGCCATTGCCCACGGCATGGACATGGGCATCGTCAACCCCGGTCAGCTGATTGTCTACGATAAGATTGACCCCATTCTTCGTGAACATGTGGAGGATGTCTTACTCAATCGCCGCGACGACGCCACCGAGCGCTTGCTGACGCTCGCGGAATCCGTCCGCGGCGCCGCGTCCGTCCGCGAAAAAGACGAATCTTGGAGACAACTGCCTATTTCGGAGCGCATCGAATACAGCCTGGTCAACGGATTGGATGCCCACATTGAAGCCGATGCGGAGGAAGCGCGCGTAGCGCTGGGCGCACCATTGTATGTGATTGAGGGCCCGCTGATGGCGGGTATGAACGTGGTGGGCGATTTATTTGGGGCCGGCAAAATGTTCCTGCCTCAGGTGGTCAAATCAGCCCGGGTCATGAAGAAGGCGGTGGCCTACTTGGAGCCCTTTTTCGAAACCTCCGATGCCGCACCCCGCAAGCAAGGCAAAATCCTCATGGCGACGGTCAAAGGCGATGTGCACGACATTGGCAAGAACATCGTGAGTGTCGTGCTGCAATGCAACAACTATGAAGTGATTGACCTCGGCGTCATGGTGCCTCCGCAGAAAATTTTGGATGCGGCCCTCGAACATAGCGTCGATGCCATTGGATTGAGCGGCTTGATCACGCCCTCCTTGGACGAGATGGTCTTTTTGGCCTCGGAGATGAAGCGCCAAGGCATCTCTTTGCCCTTGCTCATCGGTGGGGCCACAACCTCCCGAGCGCATACGGCGGTGAAAATTCAGCCGGTGCTCGATAGCCCAGTGGTTCACGTCAATGACGCCTCGCGCTCGGTCCCCGTGGTGCAGCGCCTCTTGGGTGAACAAGGCGCTGACTTTGCCGCGGAAATTCGGTCTGACTACGACCGACTCGCCGAGCAGTATGCGAACCGAAGCAGCCAGCGCAATTTTATGCCCTTGGATGCCGCACGCGCGAACCGCTACCGCCCGGACTTCTCCCAAAAACCAACGCGCCCTGCCCAAATGGGGGTCTTCACCTTGGATGATTATCCTCTGGAAAAATTGGTGCCCTACATCGACTGGACGCCCTTCTTCATGGCCTGGGACTTGCACGGCAAATACCCCCGAATTCTAGAAGATGAGGTGGTTGGGGTTCAGGCCAAATCCTTGCTCGCGGACGCCCAAGCCATGCTCTCGCAGGCGGTGTCCGAAGGCTGGCTCACCGCCAAAGGCGTCTATGGATTCTTTGAAGCCCAGCAAAAAGGGGATGATATCGAAGTGCGCGACGCCCAAGGCGAATCCCACCGCTTCTTGACCTTACGTCAGCAAGGCCAGAAAAAAGAAGGGCTGCCCTACTTGGCGCTGTCCGACTTTATTGATCCCGCGGGCGAAGATTATCTGGGCTTATTTGCCGTCACCACGGGCCATGGCTTGGACGAGCGGGTCGCGGCCTACGAGGCGGCCCAAGATGACTACAGCGCCCTGATGCTCAAGGCTCTGGCGGACCGCTTGGCCGAGGCCTTTGCCGAACATCTGCATGAGCGCGTGCGTCAAGAATTTTGGGGCTACGCTGCGAATGAAACGTGGAGCAACGAAGATTTAATCGCGGAATCCTACCAAGGCATTCGGCCTGCGCCGGGCTATCCAGCCTGCCCAGACCACTTGGAGAAGGACCTCCTTTTCCGCTTGTTGGACGTGGAGGCCCGCGCGGGAATTCAGCTCACGGAACACAAAGCCATGTACCCCACGGCGGCGGTAAGTGGCTACTACTTTGCACACCCTGAGGCCAAATATTTTGGATTGGCCAAAATCGATACCGACCAATTGACCGACTATGCTGGTCGCCGCGGCATCTCCCAAGAGGACGCTGCGCGCTGGCTAAGCCCCTTACTCGACCTCTGAACCCATGAAAGTCACGGACCACATTGCCGCTGCGAACGGAAAAACCCTGTTCAGCTTTGAAATCCTCCCCCCGTTGAAGGGCACGCGCATCGATGAGCTCTTTGGGACGATAGAGCGCCTGATGGCGTTTGGCCCCAAGTTCATTGACGTGACCAGCCACCGAGAAGAATTCATCTACAAAAAACGCGAGAACGGCCTTCTGGAGAAGGTGCACACCCGCAAGCGACCTGGGACGGTAGGCATCTGTGCGGCCATTCAAAACCAGTTCAAAATCGATACGGTCCCCCACGTCATCTGCGGTGGATTTAGCCGAGAAGAGACGGAATACGCCCTCATCGACCTGCACTACTTGGGCATTGACAACGTGTTGGTGCTTCGCGGCGACGCCCTCAAGGCCGAAGGCGCCTTCAAGCCCGAACCCCACGGCCACACCTATGCCATTGATCTTCTGAAGCAGGTGTCGGACCTCAACAAAGGCCATTACTTGCACGATGAGGTGGAAAACTCCAACCCAAGCAATTTTTGCATCGGCGTGGCGGGTTACCCCGAAAAGCACTTCGAAGCCCCGTCCCTCAACACGGACATCAAGTACCTCAAGGCCAAGGTGGATGCCGGCGCAGAATATGTGGTGACACAAATGTTCTTTGACAACCAGCACTACTTTGATTTTGTCGCCAAGTGCCGAAAGGCGAACATTCATGTACCCATTATCCCCGGCTTAAAGCCGATTGCCACGGCTTCCCAACTCACGACCATTCCCCGAAATTTCCACCTCAATCTTCCCGATGATTTGGTGGAGGCCGTTGAAGCAGCGAAAACACCCGCTGCAGTCAAAGAAGTAGGCATTGAGTGGTGCATTGCGCAATCCAAGGAGCTCATGTCTCAGGGTGCGCCCGTATTGCACTACTATACAATGGGCAAGGCGGATGCCACGGAAAAAATTGCTTCGGCCCTCTTTTGATGCTTGGAGCGCGGGTTGTGAGACGAAGTGCGAGCGGAAAATGAACTAAGGCGGTTTTTTCAGGTTTCTTAGGTCTTACCTTCGTTGCATGTCCGAAATTCCTTTCCGAGCCCCGCGCTTTGCGCCCAAAGCAGGCCAGCCCTTCTACCAAGAGCTTACCAAGCGGGTGAATGCCTACTTCACTCAAAACAATTTGAGTCCTAAGGGCAACTATAAACTCTACGTCAAAACGGGAGTTTTGATTGGGGGCTTTCTCGCCGCCTACCTCGGATTGGTCCTGGCTGCTCCCGGGTTTGAAGTCGCCTGGATGCTATGGCTGGCTTTGGGCCTCCTCACAGCGGCCATCGGCTTCAACATCATGCACGACGGGGCTCACGGAAGCTTTTCAAGGCACAACTGGCTCAACGAAATGGCGGGCCACAGTGTCAACTTTTTGGGAGCGAGCATTCTCATGTGGAAGACCAAGCACAATACGGTGCACCACACCTTTACCAACATTGAAGGGGTGGACGATGACATCGATGCTGGCGCCATGTTGCGCATGGCGCCAAGTCAGGAGCGCCGCGGTTTTCACCGTTTTCAGCACCTCTATTTCTCTGGCTTGTACGCCATGCTGTACATCTATTGGGTGGTCTACACGGACTATAAAAAATACTTCTCAGGCAAAGTGGGCAATGTGCCCATTCCCAAATTGACACGATTCCAACACGTCAGTTTCTGGGCATGGAAGGCCTTGCATTTGGGCCTCTTTGTCGGATTGCCCATGTGGAAATTGGGCGTCTTACCATGGTTTGGTGGGTTCATGTTAATGGGCATGTCGGCGGGCTTGGTTCTTTCCATGGTGTTCCAATTGGCCCATGTAGTGACGGAAGCGTCCTTTACTCCCTACGTTCACGGAGAGACATTGGAAACGGAAGATGAGTGGGCGATCCACCAGATCAAAACCACAGCCAACTTCGCCACCAAAAGCCGTTTTCTTACGTGGTTTTTGGGCGGACTCAACTTTCAAGTGGAGCACCACTTATTCCCTCGCATAAGCCATGTCCACTATCCGGATTTGGCCAAAATTGTGAAGCAAACTTGTGATGAGTTCAATGTGACATACACCGAATTCAAAACGTTTGCGAGCGCCGTCCGTTCGCACGTCCAACATCTTCGGATGATGGGCCAGATGGCCTAAACGCTCCGCAAGCGAAACATTTCGGAGGTAAGGGAGTGCTAGGCTTGACGCCACGTGCGGACCGCACGAAGCACTACGCTCAGGATGTAAATCATCAGTCCATACAGGGTGGGAGTGAGGCTAACCTTAAGGCCGCCCGCAATCACGCCTTGCGAAGCTTCAAAACCTTCCATCACCGAGAAGGGTGTTTGGGTTTGTAGGATACGATAAGTTAAGGCATACAATTTTTTACTCCTTCCGGGTTGACATCGGAGATATGGAATTTGGCCTTCTAGTTACCTCGCGAGCATAGGGATTTCTCATATAGTTCAGCTCGCCGAGGCGTCCCTAATGTCCTTCAACCCTTATTGCCTCCAACCCTCAGTTGGAAATGTAGAGCGCTACCCCATCGTAGCCCACCTGGTAGGGCTTGAGCCCCCAGGCTGTTGGGCCGTCCAGTGGTTGCCCGTCGAAGAGCAAAAATTGCTGGCCATCGCAGGGACATTCGGCCGTCAAATTATCTACGAGGGTGAGTGTGCCACAAGCTTCGGACACATGGTTGGGGCAACAGAGATCGTAGACCCCAAAATCATTGGCGTCCCCGTAATTCGTTCGGCGGTAAATCGCGACGCCGCGGTACCCCCAATTTAGATGAGCCACCGACCCGCCCACAAACTGCAAATCGTACGCAGATGGCGTATTGAGGTAGATGGTTTCGTTGATTGGCGCGTAGGGAACAGGGTGCCGCGTGTTCGATCCATCGCAGTGCACGAAGAGCCCTAAGGGCAGAAGGAAAAGAAGGAATCGCCACATTTTATACAAATCTATGCCCTAATGAACGCTCAAGGGCAGCATTTATTGGTTATTTTCGTGACTTGGATCCTTTGAGGATTCCCTAAAACACGACCTAAACGCACCACTTATGCGCATTCGATTTGGAGTACTCATGCTCGCTCTGGCCTTGGCTTTCAGCGCCCAAGCCCAACGTCCAGGACAGTTGCGAGGAACCGTTACCGACAAGAAAAACGGGGAAGAGCAATACCAGGCTATCGTCCGAGTTCTCTCGGGAGGCTATGAAATTGCCAAAGGCACGACAGACTTTGATGGCAATTACAACATCAACCCGGTCCAGCCTGGAACCTACACCCTTTCCTGTGAGGCTTTTGGCTACAACAAGTCGACCTTGACGGGGGTGACCATCGATGGGGGCCGCATTACCAACATCGATTTCAAGTTGACCTCTGCGGACGTCATTTTGGGCGAAGTAGAGGTGACGGCCTCCTACGAAGCGCCTTTGATTGAAAAAGGAAAAACGTCCGTCACCTTTGGCAGCGAGCAAATTCGCAACTTGGCCTCACGTGGGGTCGGCGGTGTATTGGCCTTGACTTCCGGGGTAGTCCAAGACGAAGGTTCTGGAGCGTCTTACTTCCGTGGTGGTCGTTCGGATGCAAACGTCGTCTTCATTGACGGTGTAAAAGTGCGTGGCGACATCAACCTTCCCCGTGAAGCCATTCAAACCACGGAAATCATCACCGGAGGCGTCCCCGCGAACTACGGTGACGTGACAGGTGGAGTCATTTCGACCACCACCCGTGGTCCCTCGCCCCGCTTCTTTGGCACAGCCGAATACGTGACGTCCGCCTTGTTTGATCCCTACAACTACAACCTCGGTGGTCTGACCATCGGTGGCCCCTTGCTTCGCAACAAAAAGACGGAAGCCCCCATTGTCGGCTACCTCTTCTCCGCAGAAGTTCAGCACAACGGCGATGGACGCCCTTATTCCGTTCCAGTTTACAAGGTGAAGGACGATGTCCTGGCTGAACTTGAGGCACGTCCCTTGGTTCCGACCGCAGCTGGACTTGGAACGATCCGTGCGGCAGAATTGCTTCGTGCCGATGACCTCGAAACAGTCAATAGCCGCTTGAATGTGGCAACGAATGGAGTTCGCGCAACGGGTAACATCAACATCAAAACGAGTAAGAAGACCAACCTGGTTGTCGGTGCACGTTTCAACCAGGGCTTTGGCCGCAACTCCAGCTTCTCCAACTCCTTGATGAACTGGAAGAACAACGGTGCCTACAACAGCCGTGACTTCTCTACCTATGTGCGTTTCACGCAGCAGTTTGGCGGAGCGGGCGAGGACGCGGAGTCCTTGATTAAAAACGCCTACTACACCATCCAAGTGGATTACACGTTGAATACAGACCGCAGCTGGGATCCTCGTCACCGCGACAACATTTTCCGCTATGGCCACGTGGGAACGTTTGAAACCCAGCGCACATCTTTCTATGGCTTCGGTCAAGATGAAAAGACGGGCATCAACGCATTCCGCAAATTATTGGATTTGGACACTGCCGTGGTCTTCACCCCGAGTGAGTACAACCCCATTTTGGCGAACTACACCTCTACTTACTACGACTTGGTTTCTTCGGGCCAAATCAACAACAGCATCAATAACCTGACGAACATCCAACAGGGTGGCGGCTTGTTGAACGGCCAAGGGCCCTCTAGTATTTACAGCCTTTTCGGGAACGTAGGGGCCATTCAAACCAACTACGGCTACAGCCAAGCGGAGCAGTTCCGCATCACCGCGTCGACCAACTTTGACATTGGTGGCCACTCCTTGATTGCAGGTTTGGAGTATGAGCAACGGTTTGACCGCAACTTCAATGTGGCGGGGACCGCTCTCTGGCTTCTCATGCGAAACTTGCAAAATGACCACATGAAGGAATTGGATACGGAGAATCCTATCCTGGTCTACCGCGATGGCGTTTTCCAAGACACGATTAACTACAACCGCGCGCTGGACTTGAACAAACCCCGCACGTTTGACCGCAACCTGCGTATCGCCTTGGGCTTGGATCCTGACGGCGCGGACCAAGTGTTGCTAGATGTCGACAACATTCATCCGGATGACCTTCTGGGATACGGTGGTTTGAGCCTATTCTCCGCGCAGGAATTGTTGAATTTCGGTGCAGGGTCCTATGTCAACTACTACGGCTACGACTACACCGGCAAATTGCTCAACTACAATCCTACGTTGGCCGATTTCTTCAAGGCCAAGGATGCCAATGGCAACCGGACATATCCGATGGCGGCCTTCCAACCTATTTATATGGCCGGGTACATCCAAGACCAGTTCCTGTTCAATGACCTGTTCTTCAACGTAGGTGTGCGCGTGGATCGCTTTGACGCCAACCAGCCTGTTTTGAAGGATCCCTTCACCCTATATAGCAGCCGCACTGTAGGAGATGTCCGTTCTATGGGCGGCCTAGAGGGATCGCCCATCCCTGAGTCGATTGGCGATGACTATGTGGTCTACGTGGACAACATCAAAAACCCAAAACGCATTGTGGGGTACCGTTCTGGTTTTGACTGGTTCAATGCGGATGGTTCTCCCCAAAACAACCCCACCATCATTGCGAACTTGAGTGGCGGTCAGGCCAAGCCATGGATCTTCGAAGAGAACTTCACGGACCAAGGCAACCCCGATCAACCCGTATTAAGTGAAAAAAGCTTCAAGGATTACACGCCCCAAGTGACGGTTTCTCCTCGTATCTCTTTCCAGTTCCCTATTTCGGATGAAGCGGAGTTCTTTGCTCACTACGACCTGCTCGTTCAGCGTCCGACACCGGGCTTCTCGCGGTTCAATCCGGTCAACTACGTCAACTTGGAATACGGAACGGCCAACTTGCCGAACCCCGAGTTGCTTCCTCAGAAATTGACGGAGTACGAAATCGGTTTCCGCCAAATGTTGGGCGAGCGTTCTGCCTTGAAGGTGAATGCATTCTACCGCGAATACCGCGATTTGATCCAAACGGTTTCGGTGACGGAAGCCTACCCCGCTACCTATGTCATGTACGGCAACCGCGACTTCACCACTGCGAAGGGCTTTAGCTTCCAGTACGATATGCGCCGTACCGGCAATGTCATGGTGAATGCCCAGTACTCCTTGTCTTTTGCAGACGGAACGGGTTCTGGAGCGAATTCCGGTTTGGCTTTGGCTCGCTCAGGACAACCCAACTTGCGCTACATCCAGCCTTTGGACTTTGACCAACGTCACACCTTCTCCGGAAACTTGGATTTCCGCTACGGAAAGGGCACCGACTACAATGGTCTGGTGATCAAGAACGTCCGCGTTTTTGAGAATGCCGGGGTGAACATTTTGGGTACGGCTAGCTCTGGATTCCCATATTCTCGCCGTGTACGTGCGTATGGCTTGACCGAGACGGCTTCGCCCATCGTAGGTGTACTCAACGGGTCGCGCAAACCTTGGCAGTACAAAATTGACTTGACCGCCAACAAGGTGTGGTACTACGCCAAGGGCAAGAAGACAGTTGAAATCTACGCTCAAGTGTTGAACGTCCTCAATACCCAAAACGTATTGAATATCTATCCCTTCACGGGGTCGCCCACGGATGATGGCTATTTGTCCTCCTCACGTGGCCAACAGGCCATCTTGTTCACCACGAATGCCCAGTCTTTTGCAGACTTGTACAATGTGAGCATGGTGAATCCTTTCAACTTCTCTATCCCCCGTCAAATTCGCCTTGGTGTCCGCCTCGGCCTGTAAAAGTTTGAATTCCGTATTCCTATGAAGAAGATTCTATTTGGTTTAGCATGGGTGGCCTCCACGGCCTCGTTAATGGCTCGTCCGGACGTCAACGTGTCTGGAAAGAACAACTTGTCCAATAAGACGGTCGAGGAGCTGTGCCAACCCGCTCGTGCCCAGAGTGACTTGAACATCAACAACGTCCGCGCAACCATCCTAGGTGGAGGCGACATGTGGTGGGATTTGAACACGGCCCGCTACGAAGTGCCTAAAGGCGGTGGCAAGCACTCCATGTTTGCGGGAGCCCTTTGGCTTGGCGGATTGGATGAAGGTAACCAGCTCAAGTTGGCGGCAGTCACTTACCGTTCACGCGGAGTGGACTACTGGCCTGGCCCCCTTTCTACGGATGGCTTGGCATCGGTCAACAAAGAAATTTGTGACAAATACGATAAGCAGTGGCTTATCACCCGCGAGGCAGTTGAAATGCACCGCGCATGGTTGCTCTGTAAAAACGATCCGGATTGCGACGTCGCAGAGAAGTTCCCCGGCTACGAAGGGAACATCCCCGATATCATTCTCGAATGGCCCGCTCACGGGGCCGAAGGCGAATTACCCTACACATTGGCACCATTTATCGATTTGGACGGCGACCAGCGCTATGACCCCTTGGAGGATTATCCAGCCTATGACTTGGACCGCCAGTTTGACTGCCGCCGCAAAGAGACGGACGTGCTTTATGGTGACCAAACCATCTGGTGGGTTTACAATGATCGTGGAAACATTCACACGGAGACCTCGGCGGGGGCGCTCGGTTTCGAGATTCGTGCTCAGGCCTTTGCCTTTGCCACGAACGACGAGATCAACAACATGACGTTCAACAACTACCGCATCGTCAACAAGTCGACATTCCGTTTGACCAACACGTTCTTCTCCACCTGGTTTGACCCGGATTTGGGCAACTACCTGGATGACATCATTGGTTGTGACATTCCCCGTGGTTTGGGCTATTGCTACAACTCAGATTTGAATGACGAAGGTCCTTTGGGCTATGGCTTGAATCCTCCTGCCGTAGGCTTTGACTTTTTCCAGGGTCCCTTCGCGGATTACTTTGACGGGTTGGACAACGACCGCGACGGTTGCATCGACGGAGTGCGCGACGACAATGGCGATTGCCAGGCAGAGAATCCTGTGACCGGCGTGAACGAGCGTATCATCATGTCTGGTTTCATGTACTACAACAACACGGGTTCTGCCTTCTCGGGCAACCCCAGCACCGCGGCTGAATACTACAATTTCATGCAGTCACGCTGGAAGAATGGCAACCCCTTAGTGGTGGAAACCCCTTCAGGTCCAGGTAATCCCGCCAATGGTGACGGATTTACGGCGGATGGTTCTGGACTGGTGACCTTGTTTGCCTACCCGGGTGATACCTATGACACCACTGGAAATGCGGCACCTACGGCCTCGCAAAACTGGTATGAATCCCCCAACAACTCGGAGGACAAGCGCGGACTGCACAATGCGGGCCCCTTCTCCTTGGCTCCGGGCGCTTTGAACTTCATCACCACGGGTGTGGTATGGGAGCGTGACTACAACAAAGCGGATCTCTTCGCTTCGGTAGAGAAAATCTTGATCGCCGACGACAAGGCGCAGAGCCTGTTTGACAACTGTTTCCAAATTTTGAATGGTCCCGATGCCCCAGACATGGAGATTCAAGAGATGGACCGCGAGTTGGTCATCATGCTCAGCTACCGCGACGGCCAGAACAACCAGTTGTTGGATTACGAAGAGGAGGATCCGTTGATTCCTTTCACGGACAACACCTACAAGTTTGAAGGCTTTCAAATCTTCCAGCTGGCCAATGCGAATGCCTCGGTAGGTGATCGCTATGATCCTAACCAAGCCCGCCTGATCGCTCAGTGCGACATCAAAAATGGTGTGGAGCGTTTGATCAACTGGGAATTGGATCCAGATTTGGAGCTGTTGATTCCCCAGGATATGACTTTGGAATACAACGACGAGGGCATCAAAATGAGCTTCTTGGTGAAGGAAGACGCCTTCGCAACGGGTACGGACCGCCGTTTGGTAAACCATACTCCTTATTACTTCACAGTTGTGGCCTATGCCTACAACGAGTACGAGCCTTTTGACCAAGTCATGCACCCGAACGGACAGCGCAAGCCGTTCTTGGCTGGCCGTAACAACGTGAAGAAGTACGAAGGCATTCCCCACTTGGTGGATTCTGAGGCAGGCGGCACCGTCCAAAATTCTTTATACGGCTACAGTCCTATCATCACGAGAATTGAGGGCATGGGCAATGGCGGAAACGCCTTGGAGCTGGATTCGGCTTCCGAGCGCGCCATCGTCAACAACTTTGTGCTGAGCCACCCCACCTACAAGAGCGGCTATGGTCCGGTCAACGTGAAAGTGGTGGATCCCTTGAACGTTCCTCCGGGCAATTTCAAATTGCGCTTTGATGGAACAGGACCGAATGCCAATTGGCAGGTTGAAGACGCTGCAGGCAATGTCATCGCGACGTCTATGACCGCTTTGTCCTTCATCAACGAGCAAATCATCCCTGAGTTGGGCTTGAGCGTCGAAATTCGCGATCAAGAGAACCCAGGTAATGACCCAGATAATTCACGCAATGCGGGCATCCTGGAGTCGGAAGTCATTTACGATGACCCCACCCAAACGTGGTTGTCCGGCGTGAAAGATGATGATAGCTATAGCCCCCGAAATTGGATTCTCTCTGGCCAAAATGACATCACGTCCAAGCCCGGATCCTACTACCGCGATTATCCCAACGACCCCAAAGGGTTGTTTACGAACATCGTCGGCGGAACATGGGGACCCTTCCCATATGTCAGCTACCTCGGCCGAGGATACGACGCTGGAAACAACATTTACGGTATGGGCCCAGCGGACTCTTCACAGTCGGCGTTCTCTGCCCGGATGAATGCGCGTGATCTGCACTCCGTAGACATCGTCTTCACGAAGGACCACACCAAGTGGACCCGTGTTCCGGTCTTGGAGATGGGTGAAGACCAGGACTTGACCGAAGGGGCTGTCCGCAAATGGCGCTTGCGTGCCGGTGCAAGCTGGGACAAGAACGCCAGTGGCGAGCTGGTCCGTAGCTCAACCAGCACGGGTTGGTCATGGTTCCCCGGCTATGCGATTGACGTTGAAACCGGCACCCGTTTGAACATCGCCTTTGGTGAGAACTCCTGGATGGTGGGCGACAACGGTAACGACATGCTGTTCAACCCCTCTTCACGCCTTTCTACCTTCCCGGCAGATCCGGTTACAGGGGGCTACAAGTTTGGTGGGCAACACTACATCTACGTATTCGGTCCCTACTTCCAGCAAGGCCTGTCTAAAGTGCCGTTGGATTACGCCGGCGGCGATGAGTTGAACAACCCCTTGTATACCGAGTTGAACAACATGGGCCAAATCCTCAACCGAAACAAGGTCACAAAGAGTTTGATGTGGGTGAGCATTCCGCTGATGGATCCCCGCTTTGCGGACCGAGACTTGTACACGGATATGCCTTCAGACGCCCGCGTGCGTATCCGCATGGCACGTCCTTATGAGAAGTACGAAACGGATGGCACGAACAACAGCAATCCGCTTTACCAGTTCAACACGAACAATGTGGCCACAGACAAGGGCAACAATGTGGTGGCTACGAGCGCGTTGGACAATATCCGCGTCGTTCCAAACCCTTACTTCAGTTTGTCCGCCTACGAGCAGTCTCAGTTGGACAACTTGGTGAAGGTGACCAACCTGCCTGAAAACTGTACCATCAGCATCTACACGGTCGAAGGCGCCTTGGTGCGCACCTTGCGTAAAGCGAACACCGATACCTGGTTGTATTGGGATTTGAAGAACAATTATGGAGTACCCATCGCAAGTGGGGTCTACCTCATTCACATCGACGCCCCAGGCATCGGTGAGAAGGTAATCAAGTTCTTCGGAACCCTCCGTCCATTTGACCCGACTGGATTCTAAGACATGGAAATGATGAAAAAACATATCGCCACCATCGCCCTCGTTGCGGCCAGCACGGCCCTCTTCGCAGGAAACCCCGTTCGTTCGGGTTCCGCGGGCGCCTCTGAACTCCTCATCAACCCATGGGCACGCACCGCTGGGTGGTCCGAGGGCAATACCGCCAATGTCATGGGCCTTGAGGCTATGTACGGGAATATTGCGGGCATGGCCTTCACTACCGGACTGCAAACAGGCTTTGCAAACAGCCAGTGGTTGGTCGGAAGCGGGATTCAGTTGAACTCGGCCTCCTTTGCGACGCCCTCGGGCAATGAAGGGGTGTTGGGCATTCACATAACCAACATGAACTACGGCCAAATCGAGGTCACCACGACCGAATTGCCCGATGGAGGCGCGGGATTCTTCAGCCCCACGTCCACCATTATTGGCATGGCCTATGCGAAGAAGTTTACCCAAAGCATTTATGGCGGGGTCAACATCAAGCTCTACAATTCGAGCATCAGCAACTTGTCGGCGACGGGCGTTTGTTTTGACGCCGGCGTTCAATATGTGACGGGTGCGGACCGCGATTTTCGCTTTGGCATCACCCTGCGGAACATTGGCCCCTCTTTTGGGTACAGTGGCGACGGTATGGCTATTGTGTTGCCTGTCCCCACGGGATCGCACACCACCACCTTTGACAGCCGTACAGAGCAGTTTGAATTACCTACCCAGCTGGCCATCGGCGCAGCGAAGCGCTTTGACTTGGATGCGAAAAATCGCCTGAATGTTGCGGGCAACTTTATCTCGAATTCGTTCAAGAAGGACCAGTTTACTGCGGGAGTGGAATTTGACCACAACGACATTTTCCAAGTGCGTGCCTCGTATGCCATGTTTGACAACCGCTATGATGGCCTAACGACAGAAGCCTTTATGGGCCCTGCCATGGGATTCACGGTGAATGCGCCGACCGGCGGAACGTCCAAGCTGAGCTTGACGTACGCCTACCGGTTAACGAACTCTGCCTTCGCAGGGGTGCACACTTTGGGTGCCACCTTGGTATTGTAAGGCCAATTTTACTACCTTTCACGGAATGAGATCCCCAGCCAGGGATCTCATTCTCGTTTAATCCTTTGACACTATGTCCGTTTCCTACTTGACCCCTGAAGGCTTTAAAAAGCTGAAAGAAGACCTCGATCACCTGCGTTCCGTGGAACGAGCCCGCATTTCTGCCCAAATAGCGGAGGCGCGGGACAAAGGGGATTTGAGCGAGAATGCGGAATACGATGCGGCCAAGGAGGCGCAAGGCCTGCTAGAGCTTAAGATTTCCAAGATGGAGGAAGTCATGGCCAATGCCCGCATTGTGGACGAAAGCCAGTTGGATACGTCCAAAGTGTTGATTTTGTCCAAGGTAAAATTGCGCAACCCGGCCAATAAGATGGAGTTCACCTACACCCTGGTGGCGGAGCAAGAAGCGGATCTAAAGGCCGGCAAAATCTCGGTGAACAGCCCAATTGGGAAAGGACTCTTAGGCCGCAGCGCAGGCGACATTGCGGAAATTCACGTCCCAAATGGAACGATGAAGCTCGAGATTCTGGAAATTTCTCGCTAAGTTCACCTCACCATGTCCTCCATCTTCACCAAAATCATCCGAGGCGATATTCCCTGCTATAAAGTGGCGGAATGCGATCATGCGATCGCCTTTTTGGATATACGCCCGCTGTCCAAGGGGCACACCTTGGTGGTTCCAAAGATGGAAGTGGACCGTCTGTTTGATTTGCCCGAGGAAGACTTCCAGGCACTGTGGTCCTTCACACACAAAGTGGCCAAGGCGATGGAGGCATCTGTTCCCTGCAATCGGGTTGGCGTCGCGGTACTGGGATTTGAGGTCCCACATGCCCACATTCACTTAGTTCCTTTAAGGACAGAAGGGGATCTCAACTTTGCACACCCCAAGCTTCAATTGGCTCCCGAAGTTATGGAAGAGATCGCTGCGTCCATCGCTCAAGAGGTAGCGGAGGACATCTTGCACTAAACATTCTTTTCGTACCCGGTAGACCAAGTCGAGTGCTGCCGGATCTACCAATTCGCCGCCGTCCACCGAGGCATAGGGCCTTTGGTAAGTGTGGAGAGCGAGCTATTCGGATTGACCGCCTTGAATGCGGTCGGGGTTCTGACTGAGGAATTGGGACCACGATCCTTTTCCCTTACCCTTTGGGGCCTTTTTAAGCTTGTTCACAGACATGGAGGCTTGGATCGGAGACCCTATGGCGTACGCATGGCAGGTGGCCACTGCGAGTCCGTCCGTAGCATCCAGAACTTTCGGCATGGATTCCAATCCGTAAATGTGCTGGAGCATACCGCTTACTTGCTCTTTGCTGGCCGCCCCGTTCCCTGTAATGGCTTGCTTGACCTTCCGCGGCGAGTACTCCACCACGGGTATCCCGGCTGCGAGCCCAGCGGACATGATGACGCCCTGAGCCCGGCCCAACTTGAGCATGGATTGAATGTTTTTCCCAAAGAAAGGTGCCTCCATAGCCATGTGATCGGGCTGGTAGGTAGCGAATAGTTCGGCGATGGCTGCATGAATGTCGGCAAGCCGCTCAAAAGGGTCTTTTTTGGCGTCCAGTTTGAGGGCGTCCAGCGTCAAGCAGGTCAACTTTTTCCCTTCGACGCGAATAATCCCATAGCCTAGGACCACAGTGCCGGGGTCTACGCCGAGGATGATCATGGTTTAGGCTTGGCCCGCGTTGGTTCCCATGTAGCCGCTCCGGGAAGTGGGGGCTTGGTAGAGTCGAAGTCCAAAAGCGGGCGCCGCCGCAATGAGGTGATCAAAAATGTCGCTGACAATACCCTCGTAGGGCACCCAGCTGATTTCCTTGGCAAAGCAGTAGATCTCCAAGGGAACACCCGTGCCCAACGGCTGGAGTTGCCGCACCATCAGGGAGTGCTCGTCCGAAACCTGGGCGTGTTCTTTCAAATAATGCGTGGCATAGATCCGGAAGACCCCGAGGTTGGTCATATGGCGGCCGTTGACGGGCTGCGACTTGTCCGCGCCGATGGCGACGTTGTGTTGGGCAATTTCGGCTTGACGCGCTTGGATGTAGTCCCGGACGCGCTCAATGCCGGATAGTGAGGCAAGAAGTTCGTCACTGCAGAACTGCACCGAATCCAAATCAATGACCAGATTGCGCTTGATGCGGCGCACATTGGCCACTTGCATGCCCCGCCAGTTCACAAAGCTGTCCGTGACAAAGGCCTTGGCGGGAACACTCGAAATCGTGTTGTCAAAGTTTTTGATTTTGACCGTGGTGAGGTCGACACTGATCACATCGCCATCGACACCAAAGCGCTCAAAGGTGATCCAGTCGCCCTTGCGCAACAAGTCGTACATGGCGATTTGGAAGTTGGCGAGCAGCCCATTGATGGCATCCTGAAAAATCAAAATGATGATCGCGGTGGCTCCGGCCATGCCGGCTAGCAAGGTCCCTAAGGGGGTGCCCGAGGCGACCGAAATAATCCCCAAAATGGCAATGAACCAAGTCAGGAATTGGACCACGGAAAGCAGGGTGCGTATGGGCTTATCCTTGAATTGCTCTTGGTCCTCCAAGACATGGCCTGTGGCTCGCGCCGTGCGGTTGACCAGCAAGGCGATTTGATACACCAAAAGGAAATCCAAGCCTTTTTGTAGAGGGGCAATCCACGCTTCGGCATGCTCAAATACCACAGGAACGAACCCGCGAATCAACAAGGTGGGCAGAAGATGTACCAAGCCCTCGAAGACCTTTTCCTTCAAAAAATGATCGTCCCACGTGACTTTGGTGCGCAACACAAAGCGTCGAATGAGGCGCATCAAAATGCTCCGCGCAACAAAATCAGCCAGTAAGCTGGCTAATACTAAAACGAAAAAGTCCACGGTGATCGTCAAGCCGGCGATCAGAGGTTCAGAAAGGCCTTGGGCTTCGAGCAGTTGCCGAGTCCAGTGGCCCGGATTGATTGAAGTGGGATCCATGCCCACAAAGGTAACGGATGTCTGCGGGATGGACTATGGCGTGATGGTCCAGGATACTTTTCGGCGTGCGGAAGGATAGAAGTACCCAAGGGCATAGTCCTCTGGAGCGCCTTCGCGGTAAATATTGCCAACGATGGGGGCAGGGGGCGCGTCAAAAAGTCCGCCAACTTGAAGTGTCTGCTCGCGCAAAAGCTGCAGGTAACTGTATAGACCCAAGGGGATACTGCCAATTTCAAGGGTAAACGTTACCCCCACAGAATCGGGACCTGCCACTTCAATTTCGGGGAGGTCGATGCCATTGTTGGAGCGGCCATCCAAGAAACCGTCATCAAAGACTTGCAAGTTGAAGGGGGCATTCTCAAGGGTGTCGTTGCGCCAAACGCGTGCGCGGTAGGTATCTCCGGGGCCCGGAGCTTCACTCCAGTGGGCGTAAACGTAGTAGCCTTCGCGCACGAAAGGAGCACGCGGAACAAAGGCGCTGTACACCGAATCAAACGGATTGCAACGGCCTAGGGCCTCAGGGGCCGAACGCCAGGTGCCAAAAGGAAGGGTTCCATTTTCGGCAATCTGCACTTGGATGTGGTAACTCTGAGCGTAGGTCGCGCGGAATTGCCCCGCATAGTGCCCACCGGCGATGTGCACGAGGGTGTCCACAGGGAGGCCATTTTCAAAGAGGACCACGGTGGCGTCTTCGACAGCGGGATTCGGGTCTTCGCTCAAGTAGTTGACACTCCAACTTAAGTCGGCATATACGGGTGTGCTATCTCCCACCGAGCCGTTGACGATGAGGCGGGTTTCGCCATCGGGCAAAGTGAGGTCAATGGGGTCTTGGCAACTTACCCACGCGAGACTGGCGGCTGCGGTCCAAAGAAAAAGGGAACGAGGGGTGCGCATCAGAAGGTAAAATTGTACGTGAAGTAGGGGATGACGGAGCCAAAAATGGACAGGCGGTAGGCCTGGACATTGGTGGGCTGGCTAAAGTCGGCCCGGAAGAAAATGCTGTAGGGATTGCGGCGGCCGTAAACGTTGTAGGCGCCAAAGGCCAAGGAGGATTCCCAAGCCTTTTTGGGTTTTTTCGTGCCCAAGGTGTAGGTGGCTGAGAGGTCCAAACGGTGGCTCGCCGGCGTACGGGCGCCATTGCGGTTGGTGTATACGGGGAAGTACATGCCTTCAAATTCCGCGCGGGAATCAGGGTAGGTGATGGGGCGTCCAGATTGGTAGGCAAAGTTTCCGCCCACTTCCCAGGCCTTATTGATACTCCAGTTGGCGACCAAGTTGAGGTCGTGAAGTTTGTCGTAGTTGGCGGGATACCACTCGCCGTTGTTGATGCGTGTCTCGCGCGTACCGCCATCGACGATGCGCTCGGTCCGAGATAGGGTGTAGCCCAACCAGCCAGTCAGGGCGCCGGTTTTCTTTTCGAGAAGGAATTCGGCTCCATATGCCCGGCCATCGCCCCGGAGGAGTTGCGTTTCGATGAATTCCGTAAAGATCAAATCTGCACCGTCTTTGTAATCCAGAAGGTCTTGGAATTCTTTGTAGTAGACCTCAATGCCCAGGCGGACGCCCGATTCGCCATAGTTTTGGGCCCAACCAAGCGCAACCTGGTCTACGGTGGCGGGAGCGATAAACTTGCCCGCGGGGCGCCAGATATTGACCGGGGTGGCTGTGGTGTTGTTGCTAATGAGGTGGAGGTACTGGCGGGATCGGTTGTAACTCGCTTTCAGTGAAGCCTTTGGTCCGACCTGGTAGTTCAATGCGAGGCGAGGTTCCAAGCCAGCTAGTCCGGTGAAGGAGGCAATGATTTCCCCCGGGCCATAGGCGGTGAGTCCCGTCGATTCCAGATCCGTCGGATTGTTGGGATTGCTGTAGTTCTGAATGTCTCGGGCCCCCACATTGAAGAAGGTGCTGTAGCGCAGTCCGTAGGTGGCCGTCAGCACATCGGTGATGCGCCAATCGTCGCTGAAGTAGAGGGCCGGCTCGGTGGCATATTCTTTTTGGAGCTCTAAACTGAAGACTCCGGAGATTTGACCGGGGTGAAACACGTAGGCGGTGTTTTGTACGCCAAAATCCACCGTATGGGCCGCATTGGCATACCAAGTCCAACCCACGTTGCTCACATAATTTTGGATGCGGGAATCCCAGATGAAGGCGGGGTCGGCATCCTTCGGTGTACCCAACTGGTAGGTATAGTCCGAATACACGGTAGTGGCATTGAAGAAGAGTTTGGGGCTAATCAACCGGTTCCACCGCAGGGTGCTTGTCCAGTTTCCCCATCCAAAATCAAACAGATCGGAGGCGCCAAACTGGTCTCGTCCAAAGTAGGAACTGACAAACACGCGGTCCTTTTCACTCAATTTGGCATTGACCTTGATATTGAGGTCATAAAAGTAGATGGTCGTGTTGTCGAGCTCGGGTGAATTGAAATAGGGAAAGAAGAGGTCAAAGTAGGAACGGCGTCCCGCCACCATAAAGTTGACCTTGTCCTGGATGATAGGTCCTTCCAGCAAGAGCCGGCTGGACAAGAGCCCAATGCCCCCGGTGCCAGCAAATTTTTGGGCATTGCCTTCTTTTTGACGGACATCGAGAACGGATGATAGGCGCCCCCCATAGTTGGCGGGCATACCCCCTTTGAATAACTTGACATCTTTCACGGCATCCGCATTGAAAATGCTGAAGAAGCCAAAGAGGTGGGAGGAGTTGTAGACTGGCGCTTCGTCCAAGAGTATGAGGTTCTGGTCGGCATTGCCCCCGCGCACATTGAACCCGCTCGCGCCTTCACCCACCGTCGAAACGCCCGGCAGCAGCGTCAGCGTTCGGATGATGTCGGTTTCGCCCAAGAGCTGCGGGACCTTTTTGATTTCCTTGGCCGTTAAGGAACTCACACTCATCTCGGTGGTGGTCACGTTGCTATTGAGCCGTTCTGAAACTACTTCCACTTCCCCGAGTTGGGTGGCTTCCTCGCTCAAAGAAATGTCCACTTTCCGGGCGGCGGAAAGGGTTCCCACATTGAACGTAAAGGGGGCATAGCCGATCATCGTGACGGCCAAGGTGTAGCCTTTTCCAGCAGGCAAGGTCAGGCTGTAGAAGCCATAGGGGTTGGTGGCCGCACTCCACGTCCCGGCAGCCGATTTCACGACCACCATGGCGGAAGGGACCGACTCCCCGGTGCTAGCCTCTGATACCGTGCCACTGAGGGTCGTACTCTGTCCCCAGGCGGGATGAAAAAAGCCCCAGAGGGCGAGGATAAATGTGATTTGGCGCATAACTTGTAACCCAATAACCCCGTAAAGGGCCGCATGTTCAGCCCCAGGGGGACAAATGCCATGCCAAGACCTGAATTCGGGGCATGATTTATGTACTTTCGGCGCATGCTCGCTTTGATACGCATCCTATTCATGAAAAAGAACCTCAAGTACACTCTGCCGGCCCTGGCACTTATTGCTGCATTGGCGGTAGGCTTCTCGTGGAAAGCCCCTTCGGACGATCAAGAAAAAGTGGTGATGCTGCTTGTGCACGACGCCTTGGCCGGGGTGCATTACCAGCCCAAACCCATCGACGACGCTTTCTCCCAAGAGGTCATGGCGTTCTTCCTCGAGTCCTTGGATGCCGAAAAACGCTTTTTGCAGCAGTCAGACATTGACCAAATGCGGGCCTACCAAAACCAGTTGGACGATGCGCTGAAGAACGCCGACCTGACTTTTTTCAACTTGAGCCAAACCCTCTGGCAGAAGCGCTTTGCCCAATCGCAGGAGCTCTACCAAGAAATTTTGGCCCAGCCCCTTGATTTCACCTCCCAGCGCACCTTTGAGACCGATTCGGAGAAGCGGGGATATGCCGCAGACGATGCGGGCATGCGGGCGTACTGGACCGATTACCTAACCTACCGGGTCTTGATGCGTCTCTACGATCGATCCATGGCGGCAGATTCTGCCGGTCAGGCCAAATTCATCCTTGGCGACCCCGGATTTGACGAGGAAGAGAAGAAGGCGCGTGAAAAAGAAATGGAAATCCACGATGAGTGGTTCAGCAGCATGTCGGACATGGAGCGTTCGGACTGGTTTGGTCTCTACATGAATGCGTACACCGGCGTGTTGGATCCCCACACCCAGTACTTCCCTCCTCGCCAACAGGAAAACTTCGAAATTGAAATGACTGGGCAGCTCGAAGGCATTGGAGCTTCGCTTCAGCAAGATGGCGAGTTCACCAGCGTGGCCTCTATCGTGACTGGTTCGGCCTGCTGGCGCCAAGGGGAATTGGAAGTGGGCGACAAAATCATCAAGGTGGCCCAAGGTTCGGCCGAACCCGAGGACATCGTGGGCATGAGTACCAACAAAGTGGTGACCAAGGTTCGGGGGAAGAAGGGTACGGAAGTGCGCCTCACCGTTCGCAAGAAGGACGGCACCGAAAAGGTCATTCCCATCATTCGCGACATCGTGGAGATTGAAGCCACCTTTGCCCGCTCGGCCCGCTTGGGAGCAGACGGTAAAACGGGCTACATCCGCCTGCCGAAATTCTACGTCGACTTTTACGACGACAACAACCGCAATTGTGCCGACGATGTCAAAAAAGAGATCGAAATTCTCAAAGCACAAGGGATGGAACGCCTCATTTTTGATTTGCGTGGGAACGGCGGCGGTTCCTTGCCGGCTGCCGTGGACATCGCGGGCCTGTTCTTTGACAAAGGCCCCGTCGTTCAGGTCAAAACAAGTGGCCAACGCGTGCGCTCCTACGACGACCGCGCGGGGGGTGCCGTGTGGGATGGGCCGCTGTTGGTGATGGTCAATGAAGGAACCGCTTCGGCCTCCGAGATTGTAGCCGCCGCCTTGCAAGACTACGACAAGGCCATCATCGTGGGAACGCGTCAAACATTCGGCAAGGGCACCGTGCAGAATATGCTGGACCTTGACCGTGCAGCCGGACCGTTTTATGGGGACAAGCCCCTGGGTGCGCTGAAGCTCACGATTCAGAAATACTACCGCATTACCGGAGGAACCACCCAGTTGCAAGGGGTGGAAAGTGACGTTGTTCTGCCGCATCCCTACCAGGAGATTCCGTATGGAGAACGCGAGTTGGACTACCCCTTGGCGGTGGATTATGTGGAGCCGGCGGTAAAATTTGAACCCAAAATCTCCAAGCCCTACCTGAAGGCGGCCCAAAAGCGGATTGCGGACAACCCAGAATTTGCCCGCATTTCTGAGTATGCGCGATGGTTGAAGTCCCAGCAGGACCAAACCCTCGTTCCGTTGAACTATGTGGCCTACTTTGACCGCGAGGCGGCGGCAGAAGTGGAGGCAGAGGCCTTTGATGACTTATTGAAGTCCTCCGGCGAGCTTCCTGTGGCCTATGCTTTTCCAGGTCAAGAGTCGACCCTCGACAGCGGGAAGGTGACGGAATACACCCGCTGGTTCAAGGGCTTGTCCACGGATATTTACTTGGGTGAAGCCTTCCGCATTGTAGGCGAAATGCCCCGCTAACAAATCATGATGGAATCCCGCCCGCCTGTCTCCATGCTCCGCCGTATATGGCAGCATGGCTTGGGCCGTTGGGGGCTAGCCATTATGGGATTTTGGCTGGTGATGGCCTTGGGAGGCTATGTGTTGGCGACGGATGCCAGCCCAAATGCGAACCGGATGAATTTGGCGTATGCCGCACAGCCCATCGGGGTGCGCCTTCCGCTGGAAGAGGCGCCACGCTTGCAGGCCAAGCCCCTTCACTGGTGGTTCGTGGGGGATGCTGGAGCACCAGCCTGGGTGCCGAGTGAGACCCAGGAAATTCGAATGTGGTTGGGCACCGACCGCTACGGCCGAGATCTTTGGAGCCGATTAATTCTCGGCGGACGCATTTCCTTGAGTGTTGGATTGATTTCGGTGGGCATCGCACTGCTTTTGGGGCTGCCTTTAGGGGCTTTGGCGGGGTACTATGGCGGGGCCCTGGATCGCGTCCTGCAGACGGTCATTCAAATATTTTGGAGCATCCCCACTTTTTTAATGGTCATTGCGCTCAGTTTCGTGCTCGGGAAGGGGTTTTGGCAAGTTTTTATCGCGGTGGGCCTGACCGCCTGGGTGGAAGTAGCCCGCTTGGTTCGTGGCCAGGTGCTGTCCATCAAGCAGGCCGAGTTTGTTCAAGCCGCGGAGGTTCTTGGGTATAGCCCGGGCCGAATCCTTTGGCGCCACATCCTCCCACAGGTTGTTCCAGCGCTCATTGTATTGGCGGCCAGCCAGTTTGCTTCTGCCATTCTATTGGAATCCGGATTGAGCTTTTTGGGAATCGGGGCTCAGCCGCCCATGCCTTCTTGGGGAGGGATGATCAAAGACCACTACGCTTACCTCCTAACAGGCCAGGCACATTTGGCTTTGATTCCCGGATTGGCCCTGGCCAGCCTCGTCCTGGCCTTTATGTCCCTCGGCACGGCCCTTCGGGATGTCCTAGACGTTCGCAGTTAAGCGCGCGGGCTGGGCAAAAAAAATCCGGCGCAGAGTGCGCCGGATAGGAAAATGGTCTTAGGTTCGGACTTCCTCAGAAGGGCAAATCGTCGTCGTCTCCTGAAAAGGCGTTGGTATTCGGAGCCGCAGGAGCTTGTGCAACCGGGGCACCACCTCCATATGTGGGTCCATTGTTGGCAGGGGCGGCGGGGGCATCGGCATTTTGGATGCGCCATCCCTGAATAGAGACATAGTAGCGGGTTTCGCCCTCGCGGGAAGTCCACTCGCGCCCGCGGATGTTGATGGATACCGTCACTTTCTGCCCTTCCTGCACGCGATTGAGCAGGTCAGCGCGGTCTTGGGTGAATTCCACCAAAATGGGTTGGGGGTATTGTTCATCCGTTTGAACGACCAGTTCGCGCTTGCGGAAGGTGGGGCTCACTTGTTGAACCTCCATGATTTTTTTTACGGTGCCTGTGATTTCCATGCGTAGATATTGAAAGAAGAATTGAGATTACAAATTAGCGCTTCCTTTCGGAGCATTGAGCCGGTCGGTGAGAAGAATTTTCCAAGCTTTTTTCACTTTGCCCGCTTCCAGGGCTTCCTTGGCGTATTGGTGCAGCATTTCACGGCGTTCGATGCGGTCCGCCGTTTGGTCAAAAATTTCCCGAATGCGGCGATGGGTGGCGAATTCGGCCACTTCCTCTTCGCTGGGGGTCATTTCGACATTGCCCAAGCGTCCGAGGTCATTGCCGGACAAGACGGTGGACGTTCGAATCGAAGGAGGCAAGGCGTCCACTCCGATACCGCGTGTTGCCAGGGGCTTTTCCACTTCAAATAGGGCATCTCCGTTGGCGCGTACGTACCAATCACCGCCCAGACGGCCCACTAAATCCAGTTCATCCTGGTCCAAGCGGCCCTCTTCGTCGAGAACGCGTTCGTGAATATGGATGAGTTTCACTTCGCAAATGACCAAATTCCCAGCTCCAGGCCCATCGCCCAAAGCTTTCACTTCAAGGACTTCGCATTCCATGGCGACGGGAGCTTCGGCCACACGAGGTGGATGAACGAGGGTGCTTTCTACGGGGGTAAATCCCGCTTTCAGAAATTCATTGACACCAGTTGGGTACTCCGTGCTGGACAAGCTGGTTTGCTCCACCATGGCATGGCTCACACTGTGAATGACGACCTCTGGCACGGCGAGCACGTTGTGGAGGGTGTCCTTGGTGCTGCCATCGCGCCCGCGGTTCGCAGGAGAAAAAATAAGAATGGGCGGATTCGTGCTGAAGACGTTAAAAAAACTAAATGGGCTCAAATTCACGCGCCCATCGCGGTCGATGGTCGACGCCAAGGCAATGGGTCGCGGACCCACCGCAAATTGAAGTGTGCGTTGAAGATCTGGGATGGAGAGGTCCTCCGGTTTGAGATGTATCATAGGTGCATTTTCCGGCTGGTTAAAGGTAGGGATTTGGCTTGGGACCCTCCTTTTTTAAGGAAAAATCAGGGCCTCTTGTTGACAACTTTTCTGGTTTTTCAGGTGGCTATTTGCGTCCTTGAGGGTACATTTCGGGCATGATTATTTCCAAACTTCTCTATCAGCGTTGTGTTGAAGGCGGGCGCTACAATTGGCAAAAAATCAAAGAGAAAAGGTCCATATGGAATCAAGCAAAGCCGCTTAAGGGGGAGGTTGGCAAGGAGGTATATTGGGCGAAAAGGGCGATTGGCACCTTTCAGAAGGAAGCCCAAGGGGCACCTATGGATATTTCCATTCTACGTATTGACTGTGTGAACCGATGTCCAAGTGGACACCTGCTTCACCGGCTTGGACTACGTCGGAATCCATTCATTCTATTGGCCTTCCATGAAAATGCATTCCTCCTTGCCGACCTACGCAGTGCGACCTGCACTCGTCAAGAGTCATGGAAAGGCCTTATTTATGGCTTTGACGGTGTATTGATTTGGGATTTAAACGAAGACGTGACAGAGAAGAGTTTGGGGCTCATATATCGGAAAAAGTCTGTTTTAACCGGCGGCGGCGGAGCAAATGATGGGGGGTATTAAGAGATTAAGGCTTTACCTGCATACTGCCGTGATTTTCCGCATTCCTTGAGTGATCCTTGGGACAAGGCATCCAAGGACTTTGGAAATCGCCTTTTATGGGATTTTAAGTGGAAAGACCCTGGTTGGCGGAACCGGCTTAAGCTAAATTTCCACGTATCTTTGCGCCATCCTAAACTGCGGATGTGGCGAAATTGGTAGACGCACCAGACTTAGGATCTGGCGCCGTGAGGCGTGGGGGTTCGATTCCCTTCATCCGCACTAAATTTTTAAAGTATGTCGACGTCCTTAGTCTTTGCCGCCATTAGCGGTTTGCTCGTTGTCTTCTTATTTATGATGCTGAATCTCATGAAAACATGGATTGGCAAACTGGAGGATCGAATCAAGTCCCTCGAAGACAAGCAGAAATAAAAAAGCCGGCAAACGCCGGCTTTTTTTATAATTTCAAACAAGAATCCCTCGAAATGCGTTTCAAAATCATTTTTTTTATGCTTTTTGAATCGGTGTGCACAATTTCATGTATCCAATCTTCAAATGACGATGGCTTCGCTGAAAATCAAGCATATTACGAGCAAGAATTTCCGGAGATAAAGGGGTTTAGCGGTGTTGGGGCAATGTCCCATTATGATTACATCCAATTTTTAAATGCCCATCGCGAAGATTGGCCACTGCGATTCTTGTACAAAAGCCTTGATTCTGAGGCCTATCTCAGTGTACACGCTCTCTCAAAGTTTGAAGAAGTTCGAATGAATAGAACTTCATATTTTGATTTTATTCGTGATAATAAAGCCAATTTGTTAATCAAAAATTCTATCATTATTTCCGAGAAGAAGAGGCGAAATAAGGTGGAATATTTTATTTATAAAAATGAATCATTATTGATCGTAATACATCATTTAGAGAATCACAAAAAAAATTGTAAAAGCGAATGCATCGATTTAATTTATAAAATTTTAGAAAATGTATAAGAAAATCACTGTTTTATTGTTATTGAGTAATTTATACTGTTCAGCGCAAGAATACTTGGTCGAATTCAATATTAATTCGGAACGAAAAAACTTCATAGTAGGAAACAGACAAAGAGAAAAAATATATGCAGTAGACACGCTTGAATATATCACTCAAGAGGTAGCTCTAGAAGCGGGGCTTTACTGTATTGTAAATGATGGTAAGATTCTCGGGGATTTTGTGGTATATGATGCGAATATTAGGTTGATAATTGGCGATTCAGTACTAACATATTCAGATAGTAAGAATCGGGAATTTATTGAGAATTTCAATCTAAATATGAAGCGAATCGCTGAGGACTCCTCTTTTGTCCCTGCTGAAATTTTTTATACTGCATTTCCGCAAATGACGCGTTTTGACCCAGAATTGACGTATTCGAGTTCGTTAATTGCGAGAATGTACTGGTCAGGCCCGGCTCGAAACTGGGATTTTCACATGAAAAGTCCATTTATGGATGACGCATTCGATTATTTCGTTGAGCGCTTACAGTATGGGATGGCAGACAGTGTGATCAAATCTATGTCGGCATTTCTAGAGCTTGTTCCGGAAAAATATCAAAAGGCAACATTGTATCGTATCCTGGCAAAATATGAGAACTCAAAAGTCGTTGGAATGGAAAATGTATTCATTGATATGGCACTTAGAAATTTGGAGCGAAGGAATGATTTGGATACAACGGATTACAAGGTTCTTGGAAAGGCGCGCAGTTTGAATGTAAATAAAGTTGGTGATATAGCGGCCGATTTCGTCATGTATGACGGCTTAAAAAATAAATATAGATTATCGAATCTGGATGGTATAATAAAGGTGCTGTTTTTCTTCGACCCGGACTGCCACCATTGTAAGGAATCTTGGCCTGGGTTTATTCGTGTTTGTGACTCGTTAGTAGATGCGGGCATCAAAGGGATTGCTGTGAGTGTAACTGGGGATTTTGATGAAATTCAGGAATTCCAGAATGAAATGAACTTGACCATACCGAATAATGTTCTATTGACGGTAGGTGAGGTGGGTGGAAACGAGGCATTTCGAGGGCGTTATTATCTCCCTTCAACACCGTCCATTTTCATTCTTACGTCAACGAACAAAGTCATCGCCCGTTACCTTTCAGTAAATGATATTGCGCCCTTCCTTTCAAAATATGGATTTTAAATTGTAGTTTCCCTTACAATCACCCCATTGGGGCAATAAATTCTCGGATTTTGCGCAAGATTTTATTTCTTTTGGTCATTGTTAGCTCATGGACTTTGGGCGGGCAAGTCATTCCGCCAACAGGTGGGCTTCCGGATTCCGGTTTTATAGCTCCCACTCAGACAAAACCAGGCTTTTTGAGTTTGTTCAATACAGAGAGTGCTGAACCGCAGGATTCAAATGGTTCTGAAATAGATAGCGTTGCGATAGCCGATAGCATTGCAGCCCTGGCAAAATCATCGGTTGAAAAGAAAGTGAAGACGTCTTCGCTTCCAGGCTTGACAAGTACCCCTGAAATTTATTACCGAACTACAGTTCTTAATGAAGAGAAAAAGCGCATAGAAAGGGCCATTGAAAAATACCTTCAACCTACCAGTTTTTCAGTCAGTGTTAGGAAAATAACTGGGTACACTGAAAATTACAATGTGGCAAGCAATAGTTTGCCAGGGGTTTTGAACGTTGTTAAGAAGCAAATGCCTCAAATAGTTTCTCAACGGAAAGAAATAACACTTGACATCGATACTGCTACATCCCAAGGTAATTATGCGTTCTTCAAAAATCTGGTTAATTCAGTCGTCAATATTGATGAAAGCGATATTGTAGAAATCAAATTCTGGGAATTTCCGAACACGGCTAAAGAGAAATTAGCAGAGAGGAAGCTTTTTAATGGAATCAAGCCGCCGCGCGAGAGTTCCGCCAAGGATACCGCAGCTGAACCACCAACTGATGAGCAAGGACTTTTGCTGAATGAATTGCTTCAACGTTTAGACGAGGATGCTCAGCTTGATACGAGTGCGCCCTCTTCTCAGAGCTCACTTCCGTCGAATGTTGAAGAGCCCGAATCCCAAGATTTTCCGTGGATCACGGTAATACTGTCTACTCTATTATTCTTGGCCATTGTGGCTATCGTGCTCATACTTGTCCTAGGAAGAAATAAGAAACCGGTGAAGGTTGAAGAAGAAGCCTTAGAGGTGACAAACATGGGGTTGAAGAAAATTGCGGAAGGCGCATTTGAAGACAATCGCCCATCCATGAAGAAAGACGAATTTAAAGTTCACCTCCTCGAGAATCCAGAAGCTGTGGCAGCATTTCTGAGTTCTACCATCGAGCAGAATAATGATGAGGCACTTACGGTTTTTGCTCACTTAGCGAAGCCCTTCCCAGACCTGGTGGCGATGACGAAGCCATTTTTACCGTACAACAGCTTTTTGACTGTGTTATCAAAATTGGATTCGCCTCTTGATGAGAAAATTGACCCTCAGAGTATTGACAAATTTCTTGTGACATTCAACTCGGCCATCAAAGTTCTCTCCAAAAGAGATGATAACGAGGTGGAGTTTAAAGGAGGAAAGGTTTTTGGTTTCTTAGAGCAATTAAGTGATCCACAAATCTCGAGTCTTCTAACCCGAGATAAACCTGAAATAGCCAGTGTTGTCTTTGCTCAACTTAATAAAGACAGAAAACTGAGTGTGTTGAACTCATTGGAGACAGAATTCCGAAATAACCTGTTAATCGCACTTTCCGACATCAAAAGTATGCCGTTGAGCGTGATCAAGGAAATTGGTATTCGATACAGTAAAAAAGCACGAGAAGTTGCGGGGCTTGAAGATATTAATATTGATGGCTTAATTGCTCTCGTCGAGACTTTGGATGAATTGGATTTGGCAAAGCAGGTTGAAATTGTGGACACAATGCGGGCCAATAATCTTTCCAAAGGGGAACGATTGGAGAAAATTTTCATCGGCATGCCTGGCTTAATTAATGTGAGTCAGGACATCTTGAGGAATGCCTTGAGTGAAATTGAAACAGACGTGATGATTAAATCGCTTTACGGTCTTGATGAAGCAGTCATTGAGCACGTCTTGGTTGCTCGCCCTCCTCGAGAACGGGAGTTAATAAAAGCAGAAATATCTGCGATTACAGGAGTAGGTCAAGGGGAGCAAATAGCCACTCGTAAAAGGGTGTTGTCGAGTGTTCGTAAATTCCTGTAAGCCATGAATATGACTAGGAGTTTAGTATTGGTAGCTGTGCTTTTGATGCCACTGTTCGCGACAGGTCAGGCCTTACGTCGTGGAGAAGGAACGGCTCAGGCGATGCGAGAAGCAGAAAGAGAACTTAAGATTCAACAGCTCAAAGTTATTTTTAATCGATTTGGTCAAGATTTGCCTTTTGTAACGGTTGATAGGGGGCGTATCGGCATACGCTCGGTGGAATTGAAAAGCGAACAGATCAATTCTTGGGAAGTTTCCATGATTCGAAGCTTTTTCGAAGAGAGTTTGAGTCGGTCTGCCTTTGATTACGTCGAAATTCCTGAATTTGAAAAGCGAATCATTTCATCCATTTACAGTACGGATACCACATTTCGTCTTGTCAATAGGGATCCTAGCAAAGAATATCGATACAATTTCGACTCAGTCCAATCCGTCGTGAATAAGTACCGGATAAACCAATATGTATCCATTCGTTTAGATTACGATGAATTTTTTGGATATATCATGGGCGTCACATTTTTTGATGCGAAAACTATTAGTGCCACTTGGAGCAAGACATACATTTCAAACGAAAGAGGGTTAGGCTCGCCGGCTCCATTTACACGGACAGACTTAGCGCTGATGTTCTTGAATAATTCTACGGTGGACGTAAAAGTTACTAATTCGACGGGAGGAATAGACTCATTAAACTTGACGGGGGTCAACCTTTATGGTGGGGATATCGAATACTGTTGGCAGCAATCTAGTTCTATGAAGAACACATTCATGATTGGCTTGCACGGAGGCCTTAGATATGTCTATGGAACTTTGCCAGGACTGAACACCTCTCAGGCGGTTATTTGTCCAAGAGTTGGACTTGATGCCTACCTGGGGTTCTTGCCTAAAGGGGCTGGCTACAACACTACCAACTGGGTAACTGTTAAGTTGTCTGGAGATGCAAACGTCCGTCTCAACGGAGGAGTCTTTATCAATTCGAGTACGAATCTCTATCTCTATCCAACCGATAATATCGGTTTATTTGTCAAGCTTGAGTATAATCCGAAAGGAAGTTATATCGGCAGGGATACTCGAATAGAATTAAACACACTCAATTTTGGATTGGGGATAAACGTCAACTTGGACTGAAGTGAAAAAGTACTACCTGATTTTCGTTGCTATCGCCATTTGGGGTTGTGGATCCACTCCAAATGATCCGATGGTGACAAATTTTGTCGAATCTCAAAAAGCGACATTACCCACTATCGAAAGGACTTATATCAACCCAATTGAAGTGAAATACGCGAACAATGGCTCGGAAGTAAAGATGAATTTCGACCTAGCTGACTCCGAATTGGACTTAAATTTCAATGGTCGCATTGCCGACATCGGTAGAGACGAGACAGCGTTTACAATGAGTGATTTGAACCGAATATTGGTGTATTACAAACTAGTTCAAGAAAATATCGGTGCAGGAAATTACAAAATGGCCGAATTCCATACGAACGAGATTCTCCGTATGGCGGAAATCCCCGAATTTTTAAATCTAAAAGGTACGCTCTACTTCCTTCAAAATGACTCTACCAACGCATATGAGTTTTGGAATCGAGCCAAAACTGTGGAGGATTCAATCAATGAATTAAAATCGAACTAAACTAATCTAACCCATGAAATTCACTTTCTCTTCTTTTTTGGGATTTTTTATTTCCCTTTTGGTATTGCTAACTGGCTCTGCAGATACTGTTGGAGTAGTAAAATTTACAGAAAACCTGCCCTCATGGTTGCAAATCCCATTTTTGGACTTTGCTTCTTTTTTCGTGGTTATCGGTGGAATGCTTTGCGGACTTTTCGTAATGTACCCGGCTTGGACGGTGTTTAAAGCTATTGGAGCCGTTAAAAGTATGTTCTCACACTACGATGGAAAATTGGAAATTCTTGAAAAGGAAATTGAAAACATCCTGAAGTACAAGGAGGAATTTGTTGCGGACAAAAACGGGTTTATTGAGCGTGTTTCTAGATCCAACCCCGATAAGCTCACGAAGTACTTATTTGAATTGGTTTCGACAAACTATACAACCCACGAGGTTCGCGAGATCGGAGAGGTTTATATCGACAAACGAAGCACGGAAGAGGTCAAGAAAGCGGATGTTCTAGATATGATGGCCATTACGAGTCCAGCTTTCGGAATGTTTGGAACTGTTCTTGGATTGATTGTAATGCTTCAAAACCTTGATGATCCGAGTGCAATCGGTCCTGGCCTTTCACTGGCTCTTTTGACAACACTTTATGGAACGGCATTTGCCAACCTTTTATTTGCACCACTTGCAAAAAAGATCCGCTTCAATTCAGTTTTGAATTCTGCACGAGAGCAACTCGTTTTAGAAGGCATACTTATGGTGAAAGACGGGCGATCTGCTTTAATGATTAAAGATCAATTGTACTCCTTGATTGGTAAAGGAAGTTCAGGTGATGATAAAAAATAATCTCGATCATGGCAGATAAGAATACTGGACAAGATAGCCCCCAAAGTGGGGGTGGCTGGATCACGACCTATGCTGACATGATTACACTTTTGATGTGTTTTTTCGTGATCATGTACTCAGCGAGTGAGCCTTCCCAATCAAAATGGGAGCAGTTAAAGGGGGGAATCGAGAGCGATGTGATGAACGTTAAAAACCCAACCCCTTTGGCGGATCTCTACAATGCGTTAGAGAAGAAGTACGATAATCCGGATAATGACAATCCCGATTTGACCATTGATTTTGAAACCAAGGGAATCGTAATTTCTTTGGGATCGAATTCTCTTTTTGAGTCTGGCGATGCCAAGTTGAAAAGTAATGGACTTTCAATTGTTAAAACGCTTGGAAACGAGCTGAAGGAGCGCATGCAGCGCTATGAGCTCGTAATTGACGTTGAAGGCCATACGGACGATGTTCCAATCAGCACGGCAAGATTTCCCTCAAATTGGGAATTATCTTCTTCCCGTTCTGCTTCAGTTGTAAAGGAATTTACAGAGCTCGGTCTTGATCGTGAGGTTGTTCGAGCCATCGGGCATGCTGATGCGTTCCCACTTAAGCCAAATCGGGATAAAGACGGTACAGCTATTCCCTCGAACATGGCAGCGAATCGCCGTGTGGATGTAATTGTGCATTACTAATAGTTCTCTTTGGTGAATTGGCGTAGAAATTTTCTTTGGGTCTTAGCCTTTACCTCCTTGGAGGTATTGGGCCAGATTTCTCCTGGAACAATTTCTATTTCAGGCAACCAAACCATCTGTTCTGGAACTGTACATGGGACGCTTACTGTTACTTCCGCTTCAGGCTGCACGGGAGGTTGTTCCTATCAATGGATGTCTTCAACAGACGGAACAAATTTTTCGAATATCAGTTCTGCGAACGGCCTTTCTTATACGAACCTGGCGAGTATCAGTGCGAATATTTATTATAAAGTCAGCGTTTCAGATGGGGTGAATCCTACTGTTGAAACGAATTCTTTTTTGGTTTCAGTCCATGAATTACCAACGGTAACGATCTCTGCAACGCCTGGTTTGACAATTCCCTCAGAGGCGTCTGTTTCACTTTCTGCATTGCTTTCAAATGCTCCGGCCAACTACACTTATACATTCGTTTGGTCAAATAGTGCCACGGCGAACCCCACGACGGTAACGCCTGCGGCGTCTGCCAACTACACGGTTACGGCGACGGATCAGTACACGTGTTCGGCCACGTCTGCGGCGGTGACGGTAACGGTAGTTCCCTTGATTGGAGGTCAGATTGCCACGACGCCGTCAGTTACCTCGGTGTGTTCGGGCTCAGTACCTCCGGCATTGAGTAATTCAACGTCTGCTAGTGGTGGCAATGGGGTTACAGGTGATTACACGTATTTGTGGCAGAAGAGCACCAATGGTACTACCTGGACGGATATCACTACAGCTACGGGGGCATCGTATACGCCCACGCAGGCCATTACGCAGAAGACGTATTTCCGCCGCAAGGTGACCAACTTGACTAAGGTTGCCTATTCGAATGAGCTTTCATTTGAGATAGATGCATTACCTAACGTACGCGCCTTTGCAGCGCCCAGACAAGTTTCATCGGGTGGTACGATTCAGTTGACACAATCGGCTGGAACTACAGATTTTGCCTGGACTCAGACAGGCGGCGCTACGGGCCTCTCGTCCACGACCATAGCGAACCCTACAGCAACGGTTTCGGCTCAAACGACCTTTACGCTTACCGCAAAGGATGCCAAAGGGTGTTCAGACACGGGTAACGTTACGGTCAACATTGTTGCTTTATTACCAGGTTCTATTGGTGGAGCGGAGGATGTTTGTATTGGGGCGACGCCTTCTGCGATTACGTCTACAGCGGCCCCCAGCGGAGGTTCAGGGATTGCATCGAACTATACGTATAGTTGGCAGTCTGCTACAGATGCTGGTTTCTCGCAGAATGTCAACCCTGTTTCGGGATCGTCTCCGACACTTTCATTTTCTACGGCGACTAGTACAGCAGGGCCTATCTATTACCGTCGTGGGGTAGTAGATCAGACCAACATAGGGGTAACCCCTGTATATACATCGGGAGTACTGAAGACGGTTCGAACTAGGCCGACCATTACGTCCATAACACCTGATCCTACGACCTCAGTTCCTGAGAATGCATCGGTGCAACTGACAGCGGTTGCATCTGGATCCGCACCATTGAGTTATAGCTGGACCAATAGTGCGAATGCTACGACATATACGGGTGCTACACCCACAGTCACGCCGGCAGTTACGACGACGTATACTCTAGTAGTAACGGATAACTACTCGTGTGTCAACGATGCTACAGCAGGAGGGAATACCGTCACCATCACGGTAGTTCCCTTGATTGGAGGTCAGATTGCCACGACGCCGTCAGTTACCTCGGTGTGTTCGGGCTCAGTACCTCCGGCATTGAGTAATTCAACGTCTGCTAGTGGTGGCAATGGGGTTACAGGTGATTACACGTATTTGTGGCAGAAGAGCACCAATGGTACTACCTGGACGGATATCACTACAGCTACGGGGGCATCGTATACGCCCACGCAGGCCATTACGCAGAAGACGTATTTCCGCCGCAAGGTGACCAACTTGACTAAGGTTGCCTATTCGAATGAGATTGTGTTTAATAGTAATCCAAGGCCAATAGTCAGTATAGCCAAAAGTCCAAGCATAGTTCCACCAAATGGAGAGGTGTCATTAACGGGACAAGGTGCTACAACTTATGAGTGGAGTGAAAATGGGACAAGTACTTTACAAGCAAATAATACGAATCCAGTAAAGGCAAATCCAGTTGGGCAAACAACCTATCAAGTAATAGGTACAGACGGAAATGGTTGTAAGGATACAGCAACAACTACTGTCAGCACTCAGGCAACAACAGCAGGAACCATTGATGGGGATGAAGAGGTTTGCTTGAATGAAGTCTCCGGTACGATTACGTCTACCCTTAGTGCGCAAGGAGGTTCAAATGGATCATTCACATACAAATGGCAACAATCCGCAGATGGCAATACTTGGTCAGATATTAATAGCTCGAATAGCCCAAGCTATTCTCCAGGTATAATTTCGGCCTCAACCTATTTTAGAAGAGGTGCCAGCGATCCAACTTTACCATCAACTTGGGTTTATACAGCATCTGCATATAAAGAACTAAAGGCCTTACCTACTATAAGTATTTCAAGAATTCCAAGCGGAAATATACCATCAGGAGCAAGCGTACAGTTCACAGCCTCTGGAGCGGGATCTAGTGGCACATATAATTGGTCGTTTATTTCCACACAAAACCCAGTAAGCCAAGTAATAACGGGCACAAATACAGTAACAATTTCAGTAACTGGCGAAGATGCGAATGGTTGTCAATCCACAACAACATCTACCATTACAATTGCTGCAATTAATCCGGGAACAATAACAACTTCAAGCACAACAGTATGTCCTGGAGGAATTCCAACGGCAATCACAAGCACTTCAGGAGCATCTGGCGGGACAGGGGCTGGATACACTTATGAGTGGTATCGAAAAATCGGAAATTCAGGAGTATGGGCTAAAATAAATGGCGCAATTGGAGAATCATTTACCCCAACTACGACGATAAGCAGTGGTTCAACCATTTATTATAAACGAAGAGCTACAAATGCAGGGGTGTTCGAAGAAACTTTGCCCGTCACCTTTAATGCATCGACACCTCCGAACGTCCAGTTGGCGTCTACGGCCACAACGATATCTTCCGGAACTACTATCACAATAAGTTCAACAGCTCCAACAGCGACAGATTACTCGTGGTCCTCCGGACAAACAACCGCTAATATTCAGGTAGCTCCTATTTCGAGTTCTCGTTTTGTATTGACGATTACGGATGTTAATGGTTGCACAAACAAGGATAGTCTTGACATTAATGTTGTTGCAATAACCCCTGGATCCATAAGTAATAGTGCAAATTTTTGCGAAGGGACCGCTCCTAGTGCTATGAGCATCACAGGATCCAGTGGTGGCTCAAATCAACTGGGGTATCAGTGGGAGTCTAGTGCAGATGGAATTTCATACTCTAACGTAACAGGAGGCACAGGTGGAACAACTGACACGTATACTCCAGGTGTCCAAAATGCAACCATCTATTATAAAGTAAAAGTCTACGACTTGGACAATGCAAGTGCGTATGAGTATTCTGATCCTGTAACCCGCACTATGCAATCATCACCTAGCTTGGTTGTGACGTTAAATAAAACGCGCCCAATTGCTTTAGGGTCAGGTATCGAAATAACAGCAAATGGAGCAAGTCAATACCAGTTCAAAGAGGGAACTGTAGTCTTACAAGGTTATGGGTATACAAATAATAGAACAATAACTCCCTCAAATACCAATCCCACTGTAATAACTGTCTTGGGCAGATCCGCTCAAGGATGTATTACATCAGATACTGTGAATATCAAGGCAAATACTTTGATTGTTGGAACGATTAGTAATCCAAACGCGGCTATTTGCGAAGGAACTAGCTTACAAAGTGCATTTACAGGTACAGCAGCTAGTGGTGGATCAGGTACGCAGACTTATCAATGGTATTCTGGAATCAGCACCAGTAATTTGCTTCCAATCGGAAATGCTACTTCTCAAAATTACCATTATCAAACGGCACTAACACAATCTACCTATTTCAGAAGAAATACCATTGATCAAACGTACTCAGTTGATGGGAATATTATCCTGGTGACGGTTAACCCTAAACCAAGTGTAACAATTTCAAAGTCTCCTAATGCCACCAATAATAATCATTGGCCAGATGGAATAAGTATGACTTTATCTGCAACGACAGGAATGAGCACATATTCTTGGAGTCCAATTGCAGGAAGTAATTCAAGTATTACTGTTTCTACACAAAATGCAACAACTTACAACTTAACGGTTACGGATGCCAATGGCTGTGAAAACTCGACCTCTGAGCATATCAGTATATGGACATTAAGCCCTGGAACGCTTTCGAATCAGTCCTTGTGCGGAAATGGCACTGTTGATCCTATCAGCGCTACTGGCGATGGCGGGGGGTCTGGAATTTATAGTTTTACATGGGAGTCCAGTACCGATAATATTGCATTTACACCAATACCCGGTGTTACAACTGCCTCTTATACTCCGCCAACCCCTTCTCAGACCACTTATTACAAGCGTAATATCATTGATAATAACGTAATTAAATCCAGTACAGCGACTATTACAGTCTCACCTGCCCCAACTGTAACAGTCGATAAACCAACAGCTACGGTCACTACTGGCGGTACCGTTAGAATTTATGCTCTCGGCGCAAGTAATTATTCTTGGAGTGACGGCTCGTCCGTGTTAAAAGTAAGTAGTGATGGATGGTATGACGCTTCTCCAACGGTCGACCCAACCACTTATACGGTTACAGGGACCGATGTGAATAACTGTTCCAATACGGCTACTAGCGTAGTAAGTATTAGCGCATTTGATCCCGGAATCATCTGGCAGGATTCTACAATTTGTTCAGGTGAAACGGCCTATATAAATTCAAAAGTAGATGCGTTTGGTGGGGTTGGAACAATACAATATTATTGGCTCTATTCCAATGATGGAACGAATTGGAATGATTTAGGATTTGATAATCAGAAGTCTATTCAGCAAACATTGAATCAAGATCGTTGGTACAAGAGAAGGGCCTATAACCAAGGTGTGTTTTACTTCACGGACCCAGTCCATATAACGGTGTTACAGGGCCCCTCTACATCAGTCACTGCGACAAGATCAACCATAGCGAAAGGAGATACGACGACACTTTCTTCAACGGGAGCAGACTCCTACAGCTATTCACCTTCAAGTTTAGTAGTGCCTCCGTCAACCGGAATATCGGTAGAAGTATTCCCTTCAACGACATTAACATTTACAGTCACGGGAACTAATTCAAATGGTTGTGCGAATACGGATCAAATTGAAATAACTGTACTTGAGAGGAACCCTGGAGTAATACAATCTCTAGGGTCAACAACTATATGCCCAGGTGATGTCCCGTCTGCGATGAACTTTTTAACTCCTCCAAGTGCAGGGAGTGGATCTTATACATTGAGATGGCAATCTTCAACGGATAATATTAACTGGACCTACTTGCCAGCCAATGCCAACACGTTTACACCAACTACGCCAGTCTATGCTAATATTTGGTATAGAGCGGAGGTACTTGATCCCGGTACGAACGTCAAACCATTTGGGGTAAAGAAGTACACAAATGCAATTAAATATACTGTAACGGCCCCTACGCAACTACAAATTACTTCCACGTTTGATACTATTCCCCAAAATGGAGTTGGAAATACCTTAAGTGTAGTTGGTGGAACAGTTTCGACGTTTGAATGGTATGCTGGCACGATTACGGGTACACCTTTAAGCTCAAACTCAAGTTCATTTACCCCAGCAATTACTTCAACCCAGACCACTTATTATTTGAGGTATACGGATGGAAGTTGTGTGACGAATACTTCCAAGACGATTTTTGTATCGCCATTGGTTGGTGGAGTGATAATTAATAGCCAGTCGTTGTGTCAAGGAGCCACTGCGGGCGCTCAAATCACATCGACATCTGGTGCTTCAGGAGGCACTCAAGGGTCATATCAATACCAATGGCAAGAGAGTACGGACCAGTCTACGTGGTCAAATATCACGAATGCCAATGATCCAACCTTTACCCCAACATTTGGAACAGGAGGTTTAACGACGGATAAGTACTATCGTAGAAAGGTTACAAACGCGGGCATTGTAGAGTATTCCACGGTTTCAACGGTGACGATGATTCCTAGTCCTACGGTTGGGGTGTCTGCATCATCAACGTCTAATACGGCTTTGGACCCTAATGATCCTATCATTCCTAATGGAGCATCCATTACCTTAACAGGAAGTGGTACTACAGGCATGACCTATGCATGGTCACCTGCTTCTGGTCTTTCTGCATCTTCGGGCATTAGCGTCACAGCGTCACCGTCTCAAACAAGAAATTATATTTTGACGGGGACGACCGTTGACGGCTGTGAGGATACCATCCATATCAAGGTGAGGGTGGATGCTTTAGTCGCAGGTGATATAGAGATTTACAATGGATCAGCAGCTAGCTCCAGCTTGAGCATTTGTCCCGGTGATCCAGCACCAACGGGTAGTGTAATTCGTCCTAAGACGGTGGGCGGAACGCCAACGGGGGGAAGCGGCTCCTACACGTATCAGTGGCAATACAGCTTGGATCAAGTTGCTTGGACCTCAATTACAAGCGCCCAAAACACATCGTACAATCAGCCCACCTATGTTCTGAATGCGACCTTTGACAATATCACAACCACAAGATATTACCGTCGTCGTGTAGCCAATACGGGAGTTAATTCTGAGGGTAATGCTGTTCAGCTGGGGGTTTACACACGTCCAAGCGTACTTATTACCTCGCAGCATGATACGATACCACCTGGCGGCACAAACGTTCTCACGGCAAGCGGGGGCGGATCAGGCACATATGCAAGCTATGAATGGCATATTGGAACAATTGGTTCTACGCCAGCGGCGACGGGTGCAACGTATACGTTGGCATTAAATGGTCAGAATAATCAGACCACGTATATCCTTCGAGGTAGTGACGCAAATTGTTCGAATACGTTCTCCAAGACGATTTATGTATCGCCATTGGTTGGTGGAGTAATCGATGGTGATCAAACTATTTGTCAAGGAGCAACAACTGGAACGACTATTACATCGACATCTGGTGCTTCAGGAGGCACTCAAGGGTCATATCAATATCAATGGCAAGAAAGAGTTGGCTTGACAGGAACTTGGACGGATATAACGGGCGCTGTGTCCAGCACTTATACACCTACTTATGGTTCTGGTATTTCTGGAAATCACTATTATAGAAGAATAGTCACGAATGCAGGAAAATCATCAAATTCTAATACGATAACAGTTTCACTGGTTCAAAACCCGCAGATAATTGTTCAAGCGAGTGGGCAAACAGGAACCACTATCTATATTCCCAACGGAGCCTCTATACAGTTAAATGCTAGTTCTCCCAGTGGTCAGCCTATATCGAGTTACACTTGGTCGCCTTCCACGTCTTTGAGTGCATCTATAGGCACAACGGTCATAGCGACTCCAAATGCATCTACTACTTATACTGCAGTCGGAACGTCCTCAACAAATTGCCAATCTCAAGGATCGATTACTGTCGAGGTATCTGCATTGAATCCCGGCAGTATTGAATCTGCCGTTAATTCATCCCCGAACGAACAAGTTTGTTTTGGTGATGCCCCAGGGAATATGCAGTCTGTTTCTGGCCAAACTACCTCAGGTGGATCTGGGACATACATTTACCAATGGCAAAGGAGTAGAGATAATATTGTTTGGACCGATATTCCTTCAAGCTTCAATGCGACTACTACAACGCTGGACTATGCTCCAAATGGCAACGACACGCTCAATGTGGCGAGGTTCTATCGAAGAAAAGTTACTGACATGGGCGTTTCGGCCTATTCCAATTCAGTGAATATTTCAATTAAGCCTGACCCCACAATTATTGTAAGTACCAACAAATCAACCGTACCTCCTGGCGGTAAGGTTACCTTGACGGCGACGGGTGGAGCCAATACGAATTCTTATACATGGTACAAGAGAACGGTGGTTCCCACTCAAGTTGGTACAGGCACCCCTTTAAACTTGAATATTCCAAGCACAGGAAAATATGTAGCTTATGGAATTGGGACAAATGGATGTGCGGATTCTGCCTGGTTAACCATACAAACCTCTCCGATGAATTCAGGCACCATTGGGTCGGATCAAAACTTATGCGATGGAGCAACGATTCAACCGATAAATAACCTGCAATCGGCCTCCGGCGGAAGTGGCACCTACATCTATCAATGGTATTCATCGACGGATTTATCTCTAGGCTATTCGGCCATCCTGGGGGCAAATCAGGAATCATACACGCCATCCAGTGTAACCCAAACTACGTATTACAAGCGAAGAGTTACGGATTCAGAAATCTTCAAAGAGTCAGGTGTTGTTACAATTACTGTATTACCCAATCCGGTGGTCTCGGCATCTACAGCAAATCGCTACATGCCTCCCGGAGGGTCGATGAATATTAGCGCTTCAGGAGCTTCCACCTATACGTGGACGCCCAGCACAACTTCCCAAAACGCTGCAAATAGTTTGGTCACCATTACCGGAGCCGGGGCAGGTAAGACCACCTTCACTGTCACAGGAACGGATGGAAATGGTTGTATAGGTTCGGACACAATTGATATTTATGTCCGAAACATTGTGGCCGGGGCAATTAGTACGAATCAAACCATTTGTTCCGGGAACTTGCCAAATGCGATTTCGGGTATCGCTTCTTCAGGTGGTAGTGGTAACTTCTCCTACCAATGGGAAAGTTCAACGGACAATGTGAATTTTAGCAACATCAGTGGTGAAACCGCGGTGAATTTGTCCCTCTCTACTCCATTGTCAACCACGACATTCTATCGAAGAAAGACGAACGATCAAACGGCATTTGCGTTCTCGAATGTTGTAACAATTACAGTGAATCCAAGCCCAACACTGACAGTTAGTTCGAATAAGGTAAACAATGCCATTTGTCAAGGAGAGTCCATCACATTGAGTGCTTTGGGTGGATCTACATACAATTGGTCTACACAATCGGGCGGAACTGTCTCCACCTTGGCGAGTTTCACGGTTCAGCCCACCATTTCGACCGTCTATTCTGTCGTGGGAACATCATCACTAGGGTGTGTGTCCAATACCTATACCATAAGTGTTTCTGTGGCTCCAGCACCCGTGGTTTTGGTCACTTCAGATTACGCGCAAATTCCTCCAGGAGCGCAAGTGAATTTGAGTGCCTCCGGAGCTAGTACCTATTCTTGGTCTCCAGGTACTGGATTGAGCGCTTCAGTGGGAGCAAATGTTACAGCCACACCCGGATCAACGACCCGGTATATTGCAAACGGGATCAATAGCCAGGGATGCTCTGATACGATGTCTGTTTTAGTCAAGGTGCTTCCGTTGAATGGAGGAACCATTAGTGGAACGAAAAACGTGTGCATTGGCAGTGAAGTGGGGAGTATTGCTGAAGTGAATGCTGCGAATGGCGGAACAGGCAATGGGTATACCTATACGTGGGAAAAGAGTACAGACAATATTAACTGGACAACCGTAACAGGTGCAGTCACCACCTCTCCAAGTATTTCGGATAAGGTGACACTCAATGTATTTTATCGCAGAAAAGTGACCAATTTGGGAGTTACGGCCTACTCCAATATTTGCACGGTCCAACCTATTCAGCGTCCGACTGTGTCGCTTTCCTCGAATAAAACATCTATCCCTCGTGGTGGAGGAATCACGTTGACCGCCAGCGGGGCGACTACCTACACCCTGAATGGACCTAATGGGCAAATAGGGACATCGTTGCCACACACCGCGACCATTTATACCACTTCTTCGTTTAACGCGATAGGGGTAGATCAAAACGGCTGCTCTGATACTGGGTATACCATCGTTTCAGTCGTTAAACTGCTACCTGGCTCTATTGGACCAAACCAAGCAAACTGTGAGGGGTCATCCTTCAATCCTATTCAGAATCTTGGGTCCCCTTCAGGTGGAAGTGGGCAGTACACACTTCAATGGGAAGAGTCTTTAGATGGAGTAAACTGGAACACAGTCGCTTCAGCCACGCAATTATTTTATTCCCCAGGAATTAGAAACCAGACGACGTATTTTAGAAGAAGAGTATTTGATTCAGGGGTGGATACACTCTCTGCCAACATGACCATTACGGTTTATTCTAAACCACAGGTCTCGGCACTCACCAGTCATAAACAAGTGCCTCCAGGAGCAACAGTTACGTTTAATGCTACGGGCGGGGTAACCTATGCTTGGACTGGAGCGAATACCGCATACTTAAGTTCAACGACGGGAGCACCGATCACAGGCCAAATCAATACCACAAGCACATACACGGTAAACGGAACGGATTTAAATGGGTGCCAAGACACAGGAAATGTGAAAGTTGTCGTGGTCCCAATCAACGGCGGAACCATCGATGGAACGAATGATGTTTGCATAGGCCAAGTACCTCCACAAATTTTTAGTACAAGTTTGGCCACTGGTGGATCAGGAAATTTCACCTATGAGTGGGAAAAGAGCACGGATGGAGTGACTTGGACGGCTATTCCTGGTGCAAATTCTACAAACTTGCTTCCCACCTCTGCGGCCTACGCTACAGTCTTCTATCGTAGGATGGCTGTCAATATGGGAGTGAAGCAAGCTTCCAACGTGGCGACCATCTCGGTTTTGAATAAACCCACCGTGATAGCCACATCCAATTTATCCGCAATTCCTCCGGGCGCTTCAGTGAATCTAACGGGGGCAGGATTGGCACCAGGGGGGACATATTCATGGACAACGCTTGGTACGCAAGTTGGAACCACATCATTCATTACTGTAAGTCCCTCTGTTACTACGGATTACATATTAACCGGTACGGATGTTAATGGATGTAGTAATTCAGATACTATCGAAGTAAAAGTGACGCCGCTGTCAGCGGGTTCTATTGTTGGTTACCCAACTAGTTTGTGTGAGGGTGAACTGTTGGATTCTATTGGAAATATGGGTCTAGCAACAGGAGGTTCGGGGATTTTTGCATATTCCTGGGAGATTAGCTCGGATAATATTAACTATACGACTATTCCAAATCAGAGCGGTAAATCTCTTGTTTACTCTGGAATTATTACCACACCAAAGTACTTCCGACGCAAGGTCTTGGATAATGGAATCGATGGATATACCACCCCTGTACTCATCAGTGTCAATGCCAAACCGTTGGTGCAAGCAATCCCATTGAATGGTAGGTATCTGCCTCCGGGGGCCACGGTCAATTTAAATGCAACTTCAGGCCTAGTATCCTATTCTTGGACCCCAACCAACGTCTTGAGTACGACAAACACGCGCACAGTGGCGGGCACATTGAACTCCACTACGATATTTAAGGTGATTGGAACGGATAATAATGGCTGTTCAGAAGAGGATACCATCAAAATCATAGCACGGCCGTTGAATGCGGGCTTGATTAGCGCGAACCAAATTATTTGTTCAGGCTTCCAACCTGCGCCTGTAGTATCGCAGACTTCGGCATCAGGGGGATCAGAATCGTTCACGTATCAGTGGCAGGATAGCACGGCCAATGCTGTTTGGAATAACATTGCAGGGGCGATTTCACTGAATTATACCCCCGCTCCCACAGCGCAAACCATGTATTATCGGAGAGTCGTTATCGACAATGGGGTTACCAAGCCAACCAATGTAGTTACAGTTTCTGTTTCCCCAAATCCTGCGAAGCCGATTGTATCTGATACCGTGATTTGTCAGGGTGAAGCCGCCTTCTCGGCGATAAATCTGGTCTCAGTTTCCAATGGAAATTCACTTAATTGGTATTCTACCCAAGTCGGAGGAGTTGCCTCAACAGTTTCTCCAACGATTTCTCCTACCAATGTGGGTCAAACCTATTACTACGTTTCCCAAAAGAGTAATTCAACGGGTTGTGAAAGTGGCAGGGCTCGAATCAAGGTGACGGTTAGCGCGCTACCAAATACACCCATCGTGGCAGCGTCAACATATAGATGTTTAGGTTCGCCCATCAATACTCCATTGAGTGCTTCGGCGAATGTAACGTCGAATCAAGTTCGTTGGTATGATTCCGATGGAGTAACCTTGCTCCCAGGTGCGCCAATCCCGAATACGACAAATCCGGGAACCAAAACCTATTTCGCTTCTGAATTCAATCCGACAACGGGTTGTGAGAGCCCATTGGAAGAGGTGAAAGTCATTGTTTACGCTCCTATTGCCAACATTACTGTGGTACAAAATGTGAGCTGTAATACAGGAAATAACGGCCAACTTTCGGTAGTCGCATCCTCTGGTTTGGCTCCGTATAGTTACACCTGGAAAAAGTCCGGTGCTAATGTGAGTATCGGAACGCAGTCATTGATTGTTGGTCTGGAAGCAGATATTTACCGTGTCATTGTCTCGGACAACAGAGGCTGTAAGGATTCTGCATCCGCGGAAGTGACTGAGCCAACTGCTTTGGCATTGTCGAGTACAAAACAGGATCCACAATGTTATGGGAACAACGGATCCATCACTATTACGGCATCCGGGGGGACTCCTCCCTATGTCTATTCATTTGATAATGGGGTAACCTATCAAAGCTCGAATACGAAGTCGCTTCCATTTGGCCAATACCAATTGCGAGTCAAGGATGCGAATAATTGTGAGGTAAATTCTGCGTCAGCTGTGACATTAAATCAAGCTTCGGCCATTGCAGCGGTTTTGACTGCAACCCCAACGTCTTGTTTTGGCAGTGCAGATGGCCAAATAAGTGTCTCCGCCTCGGGAGGAAATATTGGAACAACGGGATATCAATATCAATGGAATGACCCGAATTTGCAAACAACGGCTGTAGCAACAGGTCTAATCGCCGGAGCTTATCAAGTAACAGTTTATGATGCGGTAGGTTGTTCGCGTGCATTTAGTAAGACAGTAACATCACCGGATTCTTTGATTGTCTCCACAGTATCCAAGCAAAATCTGACATGTTACAATGATGGAAGTGGTGTAATCACAATCACAGCTTTTGGTGGAAATATCAAGTCTTATAGTATCGATAATGGAGGCACATCTGCGGCCACTGGCAACTTTACTGGGCTCGATGCGGGCACCTATTCAATAACAGTTTCAGATAACAAATCATGTCAGGCTTATTATGAAATTCCGCAGACTCAAGTCCTCACTCAACCCAATGAAATAATCGTTCAATCCATCGTGGTGGATTCTACTTCATGTTTCGAGTTTTCTGATGGAGAAATCGTTTTAAGTGCGTCGGGAGGGACAAATTTGAAATATTCGATCAATGGTGGAGTGAGCTATTCAACCAACGGAACGTTTACCACTTTGGCTCATGGTCCATATACGATTGATATCACGGACAACAATAGCTGCCCGGCCAATTTTGGAACGTTTAGTGCCACGCAAAATGTTGGTCGACCAGGAAAGCTGATTGTGTCAAATTTGATCAATTCGAATGTGACATGTTTTGACAGCGCAAACGGTCAGGTACAAGTTGTGGCTTCGGGAGGTCGTTTGAAAGAATACAATATTGATGGAGGGCTCGGTTACCAGACAGCTCCAATTTTCTTAAATCAGTCTCATGGATCATATTATCTCACCGTCAAAGACCAAAATCAATGTCCAGTTACGTACAACGTAAACAGAACATTCGCTCTATCCCGTCCAGATTCAGCCATTGTGGAATCGATCACAGCGAATGAACCACTTTGCAATGGATCCACAAACGGAAGTATTGAGATTATTGCTTCAGGGGGCAATATCCTAACCTATTCGATAAACAATGGCGTAAACTTCTCCACACAGAGCCTATTTACGGGCTTGGGGGCGGGAGAATACCGCATACTATTGCTTGACTCCAAAGGCTGTGAAGTCACCTACAAAGCAAATAAAGAGTACCAATTGGATCAACCAGATTCAGTCATTGTCACAGGCTTTATAGCAGAAAATTCAAGCTGCTATGACTCAGATGATGCGACCATTGAAATTCTTGCTGGCGGAGGGAACCTTCTAGAGTTCTCAATAAATAATGGGGTGACATGGTCCTATTCGAACATATTTGAAGGACTTACACCCGGAACCTACACGATTCGAGTACGCGATGTAAATAACTGCAGTGTCTATTATCAATCAACAAGAACGGTCATTATCACTGAGCCAGATCTCCTGTATGTCTCCAATTATGTGATTACTCCAGTTTCGTGTCACGATGGTGGCGATGGCATGATTGAAATCATGGCGACCGGGGGGAACACTAGGAAGTACAGCATTAATAATGGCTCAAGTTATCAGTTGGATAGCTCGTTTATTAATCTGACATCAGGAAATTATAGCATTGCCGTTTCAGATGACAAAGGCTGCTTAGCAACATACAACACTGTACCGCAGGTATACGTAGCGCAACCGGACTCGGCGCGAATACTCAGTATTACAAAACAGGATTTGGATTGTAAGAATTCGCAGGATGGTCAGATTTCAATTAATGGCCAAGGGGGGAATGTTCTTCGTTACCGAATTGATCCTGGGTCAAATTATAGTGTCTCTAGCTTCTATAACGGATTAAGTGCCGGAACGTACTTCGTGGAAATTGAAGACAGTAAGAATTGCGAGATATTCTTTGAACCTGGTGTCACGAGTACGCAAGTATTAACGGAGCCAGATAGTTTAACCCTATGGGAAATCAAATTGATTGAGCCAAAATGTAGTGGCTATACGGATGGATCCATTGAAATCACTGCAACGGGTGGAAACACAAAATCCTACAGTATAAACAATGGCATTTCTTATCAGAGTACATCGGTATTCACAGGATTGTCTTCTGCGAATTATAACATCAAGGTTCGCGACGATAAATTCTGTCCCGTATTGAAAAAAGTCACGACAAGTGTATTATTAGATCAGCCTGATAGCTTATTTGTCAATGCGATCAATGTTACAGATGTAACATGTAAAGACTTTGAGAATGGGGAAATAGAAATACTTTCCAGTGGTGGAAACACTCCATTATCGTTTTCTATTGATGCCACGAAAGGCTTTTATGTCCAATCGTCGGCCTTCACGGGACTGCTCCCAGGCAACTACGTGATCGGAGTTCAAGATGCCAATCAATGCCCGTTGTATTCCCAAGTGCCACTTGCAATTATTCTCAATGAGCCAGACTCACTCACTTTAAGAAACATCATCACCACCCAAGTGACGTGTTCTGGAGACAAGGATGGATTGTTAGAAATTACTGCTACTGGAGGAAATTGGCCCTTGACATATGCGATTTCTGGCCAGGCTACTTTAAACGGTTCAAATCCCGTATTTAGCGGTCTTGAAGGGGGCAATTACTTAGTGAACATCATTGATTCCAACGCTTGTCCGCTTAAAGTGGTTGATGGTTTAAGTCGGTATGTTACCCTCTTTGAACCCGATCCATTGATTATCCGTGAAGTGGCGAAAAAGGACATAACCTGTCACAATTTCAATGACGGGGAAATTACCCTGACTGTTACAGGAGGTAACATGCCAACGTTGTACTCCGTAAATAATGGAATCAAATATTCTCTGAACCCCATTTTTGACTCACTCATTGCAGGGGCGTACACAGTATTGGCAACTGATTCCAACAATTGTCCGATTGTGATTAATGGGTTGTCTGTAAACACCTTGAATTATTCGGTGATAAATCCTCTCCCTCTCGCGGCAATTACGACGGTCAACCACAATGTTTGTAAAGACGATGAGTTCGGATCTGTCTCCTTGAATATTTCAGGAGGCACTCTGAGCGCAACGACAACGTATGGGGTATTATGGCAAGACGGGTTATTGAATAACGTGGGGACTGGACCGCAGATTGATTCTATTGGGGCTGATTATTACACCGCCAGCATCACGGATGATAATTCATGTTTGCTCCAAGTCTACGCCACGGTGAAGGAGCCAGACTCCTTAGTGGTGCGAAATATTAGTTTCCAAGACTCCAAATGTTACCGATCAATGGATGGATGGATCACCTTTGATATCGATGGAGGAGTAGGCCCTCTCGCCAGTATTGATTCGGGATTGACAATGTTAGGTCAGTCGACTTTCCTCAACCTTGACACAGGTGCGTATACGTACCATATCACCGACGTGAATGGCTGCACCGCCTTCCCGAATGCCTGGGGACAGTTCATTATTAATGAACCCGATTCTTTCTACATTTCAAGCGCAATCGTGAAGGACGTGGATTGCTTTGGCAATAATTCAGGTCAAATCGAAATTGTGGCCTTTGGTGGAAACTTATTGCGGTATTCAATAGATAGTGGAATGACCTATCAAGACAGTGCCATTTTCAAAAACCTTTATGCCGATTCATATAGCATGCAGGTTATTGATACGGCAGGATGTCAAGGGCAATATTCGGTTTCAAATACTGTGACCGTCAATGAGCCATTGCCTTTGATCGGAACAGCTTCAATTATTTCCGGGGTCAATTGCCAATTTGACACCACGGGTGTTGCCGATGTGGCTATTACGGGCGGAACCGTCCCATATAGCATTCTATGGGAGACAGAGGATACAACACTCCAAGTATCAGGATTGAATGGCTTTGAATACGAGTATATCATTACTGATGCAAACCTCTGCACATTCGAAGGAACCGTGATTGTACCCACGACGGATGCGGATTGTGATTCCATTCCTGATCAAGATGATGGTTTTACAGATTTTGATTTTGATGGTATCCCCAATTATCTCGATACAGACTCAGATGGCGATGGGCTTTCAGATTTCTTAGAGCGCGATTATAACCGTGACGGGGTAGTTTATGACGATTGCGACAATGATGGGTTCCCCAACTTCTTGGATGTAGACTATTGTGACGTCTTTATACCTACCGTCTTTACACCAAATGGAGATGGCGTGAATGATAATTTAGAAATTCCAGGAATTGATGCGTATCCAGATAATATTCTGAGCATTTTTAATCGAAATGGAGAGCTTGTTTATCGAATGGCTCCTTACGACAACTCATTCGACGGCGAAACTTCCCGGACTTCGATCATTCAAAACCCTGATGGGTATTTGCCAACAGGTACGTACTACTATACGTTGGAAATCCCCTCAATTGGAGTCCGCCATATTGGATATTTATACATTCAGCGATGAGAAGAAGTAAAATAATTCTGTTCTCCTTAGTTGTTTGTTATGCTTTTAAAGGGTATGGTCAAGAAAACCCTTCCTTAAGTACATATATATTCAATCCGATTGTATTAGCGCCATCTTTTTCGGGGATGTACTCTGGCACCATTTCTTTTTTAACTGATTACCGGTATCTGGGCATTGAAGGTGCTCCAAAAACATCGATAACCACATTTGATTACAAGCTTGTCGATTTAAATCTTGGATTATCTGCAGCAGTCGTTTCAGATGAAATCGGCCCCATAAAGAGTTCTACTTTTTCCTTTTCCACAGCATACCATCTGCAACTATCAAGGACCGAGTATTTTTCATTCGGGATGAAGCATGGTTTTCATAATTTCAATATGGATCTCAATAAAGAGCGATTTATTGAAGTTGCAGATGTGTCCATTAATACCGCCATATACAATACTTTCTATTATAACCTCGACTTAAGTGGCCTTTACTATGCCCCAAATAGTTACGTAGGTCTTTCATTGCTAAATGTTGTAAAGGGACAGTTTTTAATAGATAACTACACATCGAGATCAGTGTGCTTTTTTGGCGGGGCAGAAACCCAGTTTAATCCCACCGTTAAAATTGCCTATTCAGGCAGTCTTATTTTGGAGCAGGGCTCCCCGAATGTCTTGAATCTGTATGCGCAATATTTTCTAACGCCAGAATTGCGAGTGGGTTTGCATAAACACTCTTCTGATTACGGATTTAATGCCTTTTTTGAATCTAGAGGATTTAAAGTGTTTTATAAATATTCTTATCCGGCAAATTCGCTTCGATATTTTAGCAAACAATCACACACCTTCGGGTTAAGTGTTGATTTCATCAATGAAAAGTCAAAAATTGAAACGCCCATATTCTTCCTCAATTAAGGTCTATAGCATTGGCTTAATGTTTGGACTCTCCTGTGGATTATTTGCCCAGGAGTTTCCGGCGTACTTGCGATCGAACTACATTGCAAAGCCTTTAGTCACGACCAAGAGCAATGATTTTGGCCTGGCGCCAATGACGCGCGAGTATATTGTCTTTTGTTCAAATGGGCGAAAAGGTGTTTCGCGCTTAATTCGGGAGGATAAAATTGATTTGTTCTTGTACAATCTGAAGTCGAACGAAGTAACAGAATTTGATAAAACAGGACTATGCGATCTTGAGTCGGTCAAGTACAACATTGGCTCAGTCAGTTTTTCTGGTGATTTAAAAACTATGTTCATAAGCCGTAATCGTTTTGAAAAAAACTTCGAAGGTGTTTTGCCCTTTGAATTGCTTCAAGTCGATATTAATGAAGCTTCCTCCGAGTGTAGTTTACTTCCATTTATCAACCCAGATTTCAGCTACCAACAGCCCTTTTTTGACACCCGTCAAAATGTCTTGTTTTATGTAAGCAATGAGCCTGGAGGTAAGGGCGGCTATGATATCTATTATTGTGTGAGAAAGGGAACTCATCTCTGGAGCGAACCGCAGAATCTAGACGTCATCAATTCTCCAGGAGATGAGTTGTTCCCCAGTGTGGACCTTTATGGAAATATTTATTTCTCCAGATACATCGAAGGCCGAGGACTAGAAATTTTCTGTCTTGTCAAAGGAAGTAATGTGCCTCAAGCACTTCCAGGTCCATTTAATACTGAAGGGGATGATTTTAACTTCATCGTTGTGGACACAAAAAATATTCTTTTATCTCGTGTTCTTCGAAAAAATAAAAGTTCAGATATCATTTTATACTCCATCCAATGAAGCATTGGCGTTGCAGTTTAATTTTAATATGCTTACTGCAAGCATGCACAGGGGAATATTTAGGACTCGATGATATTTCAGGGACGCTGAGATCAAATTATAATGTCCCGATAGGAAATGTTTCCCTCGTTCTTTCCGATGCATTCGAGAACGCCGTTCCTGTACTTAGTAGTGATACGACCAGTTTTTTCTTAGAGCAGCGCATTGATTCTGCCTTGACCATTTATGCGGACTCATTATTGCCAGAAATGCCTGATTTTGGAATAGTGGATTCTTTTTCAATTGGGAATGTTACTCTACCCAATTTTACGGTCTCCAATTCAATGACATTAAGCCAGTTCGGTGCGGCAGCAGGCGGAACAACAAACACGCTTGTTCAAAGCCTTAATGGGACAACCCAAGTTTTTCCTCAATTGGGGCCAATTGCCGGTGGGCAATATCCCATGCAAGGGTCTTCTCCCATTTGCTCGGCTCTTTTGTCTCAAGGGACTTGTGATCTATCCATCACGAATGGTTGGCCGACACCAGTTTCTATGGTTATGGCATTGGTGAACACAACCAATAACTCCCAACTCGCAAGTTTTAATTTTTCAAATATTTCTCCAGGTCAAACGGTGAGCCAGATAAAGTCACTTGTGGGAAAACAAATTGGCGCATCCTTAACGGTTCAAATGATTTCTGTTTCGACGTTGGGTAGTGGTGGGCAATTGGTGTATATCAACACGTCAGATGCGATTACTATGAACCTAACGACTCAGGGTTTGGAGGTTGAAGAAGGAAGTGTCATTTTCCCTCAAAGCCAATTATACTCTGAGGTCATTGAGCAAACTCTGAGCCTGCCAACAGGGGTCATTTTATCGGAAATAGACATTGAGTATGCCGAAATAAAGTATTCCATTGAATCGCCCATCAATGACGGAATACTCACGAGCATTCTGCTTCCAAATTCTTTTGATGGCTTTGGTGAATTTGGCTTTCAAATAAACACGAGTCCATTATTACCGGACACGGGAACAGTATTGATCCAAAATGTCACCGTGGACTTAGGCTATACAGGTGCTCCCAATACGTTTGTTTTAGATGCGCTCGTTGAGTTGGCGGATATTTCTGATTGTATTGACTTCACATTTGATGAAGCTATTCGTATCGAGATGGAATTTAGAAATGTTCAATTGAAGGGGGCAACCGGATATTTCGGTGAATACAGTTTTTCCGGGAGTGACTCCGTGGTCATTGAAAGCGTTGACCTCTTTCCGGGTGCAACCATGCTTTTTTATGAACCGGAGCTTACGATGAGTTTCACGAATAGTATAGGTGTGCCAATATTCTTGGATCTGGACCTAGGCAGCATCAATTCTCAAGGAACCTTCCTTGAGTCAGTAACAAATTTTGCAATTGACTATCCTGCGACAAAAGTATATCCGAGAGAGCGCCCTTCAACTTTGCTCATTTCACCAAAGCCTGAAGTGCCGTTTATCGAAATACCGTCCAATACTTTTATTATTGGAGCGGAAAGCACGATTGCATCGACCCCAGTCCAATCAGGCGGAGTGGCAAATTTCGTTCAAAAGGGTGAGGACTTAAATGCTGATATAGCCATCCTACAAAGAAGCAAGTTCGCTATTAGTGGACTAGGAATTACCGACACAATTTCCACCGGAGAACTTCTGGACACGTCAACAACGGATAATATTGAATCCATTTCCTTGATATACAGTGGATTATCAACGATTCCGCTAGATGTGGTAGTGCAATTAGAATTTACGGATGCAAATTTTGGCATTCTGTTCACAGACACCCTTGAGCTATCACAAGGAATTATTGATGGTGAATTCGAACTAGATGCAACCCAAGTTCCGCTGATGCCGGATGTACGCAACATCGTTTATTCTGTCACGATGAACACATCATCTTACCCAAGTGCTGTGTACTTGAAGCCGTCAGATTATTTAGAGTTAGCCTTTGCTCTTCAAGCAAAATTGAATTATGAGTTCTCACTTTAAGACCATAATCATTTTATTCAGCCTTTGCTTCGGATTCGCGGTAAAAGGACAACTTTCTTCGCAGTCAATTTTAAACCCTATTGATCGATTTGCGTTCAACCCTGGGGTGGATGAATCGCCAAAGTTTTATTTAGAACTTGGGCAGTTTGATCTCGTAGCTCAAACCAATTTCAAACTTGGGCAGGTTTTAGGAGGGGACGTCGGCAATAATTTACAAACTCTTGCTCGCGCTAATGATGTTTTATTCGTCGGAAATAGTCTTCATGTGCGTCCTATGGCCTTGGTCAGAAGCGCCAAGGGTAGAGTTGAGATCTTTGGAATCGAATTAATTCAAGAGAGTCAAATAAATGTAGATGCGGACTTTATTCAATTGGTTACGGAGGGGATAAGTCTGACAGAAGACTATTATTTGAATCAAAACAGAGGCATTAATTTGGAAGCCATGCTCAAGGAGCGCATCTATTATGGGTTTTCCAAAAAAACGGGGAGTACAAGGTTGGGATTCCGGTTAAATCTAGATGTGCCCTTGGCAGGCATAAAGTTTATCACGGATGAATGCCTGGTAGAACGCGCTTTTAATACGGATACAAATTTCATCCGTCTAGCTTATTCGGGTCGGGTTCAAACATTTGGTGAAGGGGTAGTACAAAGTCTCGTGGATGATCCGTCAAACTTGAATGTTTTAAGGCCCAGCAGGTTTTTCACCTCTGTGAATTTGGGAATTGAAAAAAGCTTATCCAGCGCATTTGATGTCGGAGTGTCGGTAATAAATTTCCCTCTCACTATTGCATTGACTCCAGTTAACCAAACAAGTTATCAAGGTGAGTATTCGTTTGCGGGAGTTGACTATAACCTTGGAACGGATAGTATCTCTGAAATATTGAATCAAGTTAGCGGTTTAAATATTGCATCCGCACTTCCTCAACTTACTTTTCAAGAAGATTCATGGGATTTAAAAGGGAACTATTCATTCAATGTCCACGCGCGCCTCAAGCGTTCAACCAAGTCTGAAATATTTTGGTACTTACAGCGTAATGTTACCCCGAACTACCGTAGAACATACAGCGGATTGTATTACTACGACTGGGATTCAAAGTTTGTTCAAACTTCCTATGGGGCGTCCTATCTTTTGGAATACGGGGTGCTGAATCCATCCATTTCAGTACGAGTTCTTCTCCTGCCATGGACTCGTCTCACGTTTACGATAAATAATCCCCTGAACATTCCGCGTTTCCAGGGCGGCATGCCTTATTTCCATTCGGATTGGTCAGGTCTCAATTTTTCCATAGGATTAAGTTTTGGAAAATATGCGGAGTCTTAATGGTATATTGATCATTCTGTTTTTCGCTGTAACATGCAAAGCGCAACGGTTACAATATGTTTCGGCTGAGAATGTAAATGCAAATTTCATATTTGAGTTTCGCCGTGACAACTTAGAAATTTGGACAGAGTTCATTTTGAAAATAAATTCAGACAGTACCCGAGACAAACATGTTGTAGTTATTTCTGGGGAGCGTGATGTACGAAATTTTATTTTGTACTTGGAGTGCCATATTAAGTCATGTTTTAAGGACGAACAACCATTGTTTCTGCCTGGAATGCCGAAATTGACTTATGACGAAAAAAGCCGGTATTATATGACCGAGGAAGGGGACAAATGGTTTAGGCGTCGTCGCTTTCTGAGTCTTTTAAGAGGTATTCAAAAGGAATTTAAAAAAACGAAATTGATGAACATTCCGTACTCTCGGAAGAAATACATTTTTTAATGGCAGCGAAATACCTAATTGATACTTTTTTTACGCGCTACGGTGATATTCTTGGGTGTGTTCAATCGGAAGAAGGTGATAGCTTGTTGAAGCTTCTTTTGGATTTAAATCCTAGTAAACGTCAAAAATATGAGCATATTCTCGGTGCTGCTTTGGGCCTTAAATCGATAGATACCGCAAAAGTGGTCCTAGAAAAGTTGGATTGGCTTATCCGTGAGGAAGAAGAGGCGAAGATAATTTTCAACAGGACCTATGATTTTGATTCAGATCTGCTCGGGGCATATAAGGCTTTGATGGAAAAAGAGGATCGAAGCTTGCTGGAATTCAATAAACGGGGTTTTCTCAGCTCGGCTCGATTGCGCTTGATACGAGACTTATGGGTAGCGAAAGAATACAAAGAAAAATGGCTTAAGAGCGAAACGACTTTGGAGTTCTCAAGTTTAGCCGGCAAAAACCATGTATTTTTTGATTTGGGTGTGTATTATCTCAAGAAGAGAAAATTGCAATCAAGCCCAACAGTTGAATCATTGCTTGGGGTATGGTTGGTCTATATGCTAACGGACTCGGATGTTCACACTCGAAAATTCCTTCTATCTAAAAGCGATGAATCCCTCTTGTTACTGTTTCATCATTATATCAAGGCTCAAGGGGGTGCAAAATGGGCACTGGCAAGTATGAAACGCTCAATTAAAGTGGGAAAATTGTAAATTCACTATCCGATAAGTCTTGTATCTTTGGTCAAACTGCTGAAACCATGAAAAAACTGAAACTCCTCATTTTAGCCTTATTGCCACTAGCCGTAAATGGCCAGGTGGTTAGTCCCGAGGAAACCTCCTCAGAAGGAGCTGGAACGACGGAAGTTGTGGCCGGAACCCTGGGTGGGGAAGAGGTTAAAAGTGATTCAACGAAAATCAACATATTTTTTGGTGTTGGTTTGCTGCCGACACATAAATTGGTGAAGCAAGATTTTGTTAAGGCTCCATTTCGTGTGATGTTAGGTGCGACCGATGCATACAAGGGTTTTGGCATCGTGGGAACGATAGAATGGAGAAAGGCTGAAACGCCCTATTTCGAGAATGACCCTTCGGTCATGACTGACCGCTACTTCCGCGCCATCTTTGGTCCCACATACTCAATTGGGCCCTTAACTGTTTATGCTCAAATGGATTTATTTGGTCCGTATGGCTTTTTCCGCTCCGTTGGCAACGGGAATGACATCGTTGGAAGTGGAAGAAAGGCATTGGGTGCAAGTTTTGACGTGTATAAAGGAGTTAATCTTGCTCTAGACTTTTCCTCATATGGAGGCATAGGCGTGAATGTCGCCTACGTTCTGCCCATAGGTATTTAATCACTCACACTTTTCGATGCCCGAAATCCGTTCTGCCAAACGGAAAACGACGTTCGCTTCCCTGTGTTCTTTAAACGCCCTCCTCTTGTTGGTGCTTTTATTTACAACACAGGGGCTTAAAGGGCAATCTTTGGCTTTAGAGGTCCCCCATGCGTTTCAAGGAACCCATTTTAAGGTCTTTAAGGAACAGGGTGAAACCATTCGGACATGGTATGAAGTATCGGGCCGTTACAGCGAAGATTATATGGAGGTCATACGGCGAATCTATCAGCCCAATCGAGATCAAACCCTTCGCATTCTCGATACGTATGGAGATGAAGGCTACACCGCGGTAAAAATTGAATCTCGGGGGTGGATTTACATCTTGATCCAATCCAATGCGGGGATTAGTGAGTCGAAAATCCAAGCCCGGGAGAAAGAACCACGCGACTAGTTGAAAAAACTTTGGCTGGGTCATACCTTTGCGCCCCTTTGCCACTTTAGCTCAGTTGGTAGAGCATCGCATTCGTAATGCGAGGGTCGTGGGTTCGAGTCCCATGAGTGGCTCTAAATGTTGCAAATGCGCGCGAGTGCTGAAATTGGTAGACAGGCTAGACTCAGGATCTAGTGTCCGTAGGATGTGGGGGTTCGAGTCCCCCTTCGCGCACCACACGATTCCCGCCCCCCAAAAGGGCGGGTTTTTTTTGGCCCGTTTGCGAGCCAGCGTGTTTTTGTCATGCAGCGCCACCCAAACCTTCTTCTGCTTGAACCTCGAACTCTTCGTACCTTTGCCGTCCTTTTTTCAAAGACTCTGAACCTATGAATGTTTCCCACACGATTGACGCCAAGAACAATGGAGTTATTACCGTCGAAATCGCCCAGGTCGATTTTGCTGACAAAGTAGAAAAAGCCTTGACGGACTACCGTAAGCGGGCTAGTATTCCGGGCTTTCGCCCTGGGATGGCACCGATGGCGATGATTCGAAAGCAATATGAATCTTCGGTGCGCATTGACGAGGTGAACAAGATGTTGCAAGACGGCTTGTACAATTACCTGGAGTCGGAGAAATTGGAAATTTTGGGCCAACCCTTGCCCATGCCTAGTCAGGTCGACTTTGCGGCAGAAAGCTTCCACGTGCAATTTGAAATTGGCGTAGCGCCTCAGTTTGATCTAGAGATCAGCGAGAAAGTGAAGCTGCCCTACATCGAAATTGAGCCTACCAAGGCGGTAATCGATGAAGAGGTTGAAAACATTCGCAACCGCTATGGAAAAATGTCCGAAGTGGATGCTGTTGGCGCAGAAGACATCCTCTTTGGATCCTTCCAAATGGTCGATAAAAAAGGCCAACCCGTAGACGGCGCGGAGGCCAAAGAAGGCCGTGTCGGAATGAAATCCATCAGCGACAAGAAAGTGGCGAAAGCAGCGTTGGCCATGAAAGTGGGAGACACATTGGAACTTAACGCATCCAAGCACTTTGCGGACTCCTTCAAACTGGAGGATGTTTTGGGCCTCACGGAGATCGAACAGGCAGCCTCAACTGGAATGTTTGTACTGACCTTGAAGACCATCTACCATTTGGAGCCGGCGGACATCGATCAAGCGCTTTTTGACAAGCTGTTTGGAGAGGGTGCCGTGAACAACGAAGCGGACATGCGCAGCAAAATCGAAGAGGACCTCAAAGGATTGTACCAACGCGATGCGGATACGCATTTCTTCAATACGGTCACAGACCACTTGATGAAGACCAAGATGAACATGCCCGAGGCCTTCATGAAGAAGTGGATCACCCAGCAGGGCGAGAAAGCCCCAAGCATGGAAGAAGTGGAGGAGCAATGGCCTAACACCGAAAAAGCGATGCGCTGGCAGTTGATTGAAGGCAAACTGGTCCGCGAGCACCACTTGCACGTCCACAAGGAAGAGTTGGTAGCCCACGCGGTGGCCATGGTGAAGAGCCGTATGGCACAGTTTGGCCAAATGATGGACGACGCTCAAGCTGAGCAGTTGGCGATGAGCGTCTTGCAAAATCGGGAGCAGTCTGAACAGCTTTCGGAACAGCTTTTGCAGGACAAGATGATGGCGTTCTTCAAGGGAGCTTTTACGCTCAAGACCAGCAAGAGCACCTATGCAGATTTCCTTAAATTGGCCAATAGCAACAAATAACTTCCGTCATGGATCTAGGTAAAGAATTTCAGCGCTATGCCATGCTCGACAAGGGCATCAGCAGTTTGACCATGCAGCACTATGTCGAGAGTTCCTTGACACCGTACATCATTGAGGAGCGTCAATTGAACGTGGCGCAAATGGATGTATTCTCCCGCTTGATGATGGACCGCATCATCTTCTTGGGAACGGGCATCAACGACCAAGTTGCCAACATCGTGCAAGCACAGCTCCTTTTCCTTGAATCGGCGGACAGCAAAAAGGATATCCAGATTTATCTAAACAGCCCCGGTGGGTCCGTGTATGCGGGATTGGGCATCTACGACACGATGCAAGTGGTGAGCCCCGATGTGGCGACGATTTGTACGGGCATGGCGGCCTCGATGGGTGCCGTCCTGATGTGTGCCGGCACCAAGGGCAAACGTTCGGCTTTGAAACACTCCCGTGTGATGATTCACCAACCGATGGGTGGCGCACAAGGCCAGGCCAGCGATATGGAAATCACTTTGACGGAGATTCTGAAGCTCAAAAAGGAGTTGTACGAAATCATCGCCAATCACTCCGGTCAGCCATTTGACAAAGTGGAGAAAGATTCGGACCGCGATTACTGGATGACTTCCGAAGAAGCCAAGGCCTACGGCATGATTGACGAAGTGCTGGAGGGCAAAAAACGCGGATAAGATGTCAGAAGGTTCGCAGTGTTCTTTTTGTGGTCGCCCCAAAGGCGATGCGGGGCTCCTCATCGCAGGCCTCGATGCACACATCTGCGAATCATGCATTGAACAAGCCCACGAGATTGTTCTAGAAGAGGCACGCCAAGGCCAAGGGGGAGAAGCCTCTGACTTTGAGCTGCCCAAACCCAAAGACATCCGAGCCCATTTGGACCAATATGTCATCGGTCAAGACGCGGCGAAAAAAACGCTTAGCGTCGCGGTCTACAACCACTACAAGCGCGTCTTGCAAGGTGGCGTGGACGACTTTGAAATCGAAAAGTCCAACGTCATCTTAGTCGGAGAAACGGGTACCGGAAAAACCCTGTTGGCACGGACAATTGCCCGGATGCTCAACGTGCCCTTCGCCATTGTCGACGCCACAGTGCTCACCGAGGCAGGCTATGTCGGCGAAGATGTAGAAAGTATCCTAACCCGCTTGCTTCAAGCGGCAGATTACAATGTGGAAGCAGCCCAGCGCGGCATCGTCTTCATTGATGAAATCGATAAAATTGCCCGCAAGAGCGACAACCCTTCCATCACGCGAGACGTTTCCGGGGAGGGCGTGCAGCAGGCCTTGCTCAAGCTTTTGGAGGGAACCAAAGTCAATGTTCCGCCCAAAGGCGGCCGCAAGCACCCGGATCAAAAATTTGTCGAAGTGGATACCCGCGACATCCTTTTTGTTGCTGGAGGCGCTTTTGATGGTATCAATCGCCACATAGCTCGACGACTAAATACCCAAGTGGTTGGCTATGGAGGAAGCGTTCGCCGGGGCGAGGTGAAAGAAGAGAACTTCCTTTCGGCCGTGGCACCGCAGGATTTGAAAGCCTTTGGCCTTATTCCAGAATTGATTGGCCGAATGCCCGTTCTGACGTACTTGGAGCCTTTGACGCGCGACACGCTGTTGCGCATCTTGACCGAGCCCAAAAATGCCTTGGTGAAGCAATATGGCCACCTGTTTGAGATGGATCACATCGCTTTGACCTTTGAGCCCGCCGCGCTCGAAGCCATCGCAGACAAGGCTTTGGAGTTCAAATTGGGCGCACGTGGACTACGCAGCATTTGTGAGGCCATTCTGACAGATGCCATGTACGAATTGCCTGAATCCGTTACCGTGACGGCGGAGATGGTGGAGCAGCAGCTCTCCAAAGCAGATGGATTAAAAGCGGCGTAATCACCGCTTGATTCCTCAGAAAACCACTTATTTTTTCCGCGCGTACCGCACAAAAGCGTAGCCAATGGGCTGTTCAATCGTGGGGGGGTGCACTTCGCGCGACAATTCGGTGAAGTCATCACGGTATTCAGGGAACCATGTGTCGCCTTGGTAGTGGCCTTGAACTTCCGTGATTTCGAGTAAATCCGCATGGGGAAGCCCCTGTCGGTACAATTCGCCCCCGCCAATCAAGAAAATTTCGGAATCCTTCATGGAGGCCATCCCGATGGCTTCCTCGAGACTCTCCGCGGTCAGGACCCCTTCATGGGACCACTTCGGGTTGCGAGTGATGACGATATTGGTGCGCTGGGGAAGAGGCCGGCCGATGGATTCAAAGGTTTTGCGCCCCATGAGGATGGGGTGACCCGTAGTGAGGGCCTTGAAGCGCTTGAGGTCCTCCGGTAGATGCCAAAGAAGCCGGTTTTCCCCGCCAATGACGAGATTTTGGTCGTGCGCAACAATGAGGGTCAGCATATAGAAAGTTTAAACGGCCACAGCCCCCGCAATGTGCGGATGTGGATCATAGCCTTCCAAGCGCACATCGTCGAAAGTGAAGTCAAACAGGGAGGTCACGTCTGGATTTAGCCAAAGGGTGGGAAGTGTGCGCGGCTCGCGGCTGATCTGAAGTTTAACCTGATCGATGTGGTTGCTGTAAATATGCGCGTCGCCCAAGGTGTGCACAAAGTCGCCAACTCCGAGGCCCAAATCACGCGCCATAAAGTGCACGAGGAGGGCGTATGAAGCAATGTTGAAGGGGACACCGAGGAAAATGTCCGCAGAGCGTTGGTAGAGCTGGCAGCTCAACTTTCCCTCTGCCACGTAGAATTGGAAGAAGGCATGGCAAGGAGGAAGGGCCATTTGATCGATGTAGCCAGGATTCCAAGCACTGACAATGTGGCGGCGGGAATCGGGATTTCGGCGGAGGTCTTCGAGAACTTGCTTGAGCTGGTCGACGGCACCGTTGGGGCCAGGCCAGGAACGCCACTGATGACCGTAGACGGGCCCAAGCTCACCCCATTTTTCCGCAAAGGCGGAGTCCTCCGCAATGCGTTCGGCGAAGGCGCGAATGTCCTCGCCTTGAAAGTCGCCGGAGGCTTTGTATTTGGCATAGGGCCAGTCGTCCCAGATGCGTACGCCGTTTTGGCAGAGATAGCGGATGTTGGTTTCGCCGCGGATGAACCAAATGAGTTCGTGCAAGATGCTCTTCAGATGCAGCTTTTTGGTGGTCATCATCGGGAAGCCCGCTTGAAGATCAAAGCGCATTTGGTGCCCAAAAACAGAAAGGGTACCCGTTCCGGTGCGGTCTTCCTTGTGCACGCCCTCGGCGAGGACGCGGTGAATCAGGTCGTGGTAGGCTTTCATCGGGGTGCTTCGAATTGGAACGGTGTTCCGGGGCGGTTAATACAAGATGCCCACTAAGATAGCCGTAAACAAGGAAGCGGCGGTACCCGCTAACAAGGCGCGGAGGCCCAATCTGCTGAGGTCTTTTCGGCGTTCGGGCGCAAGGGCACCGATGCCTCCTATTTGGATGCCGATGGAGGCAAAGTTCGCAAAGCCGCACAGGATGTAGGTGGAGAGGATTTGGGCCTTCTCACTACCGAGCTGGCCGCCTTCCATCAAATTCCCCATGGAGACATAGGCATAGAACTCGTTGAGCACGGTCTTCTCGCCCAATAGCTGGCCCACAGCTGCGGCATCGGCCCAAGGGACGCCCATCAACCAGGTTAATGGGGCCAGGGTAATGCCGAAGATGGCTTGGAGATTGAATTCGGTAAAACGGCCGTCGGTGGCTGAAGCAATCCAGGCATTCAAGCCGGTCCACTCACCAATGGCACCGCTCAAAAGGGCGTTGGCCAGCGCGATGAGAGCCGTGAATACGAGGAGCATCACGCCGACATTCACGGCCATTTTAAGGCCGTCGCCTGTGCCGTGGGCAATGGCTTCTAACCAGTTGCCTTGTTTTTCAATCTCAACATCCGCGGTATCGACAAACTTTTCTGTTTCGGGCATGAGGATTTTGGCGGCGATGATGGCGGCCGGAGCGCTCATCACTGAGGCGGCTAGCAGGTGGCGGGCGAAGAAAATTTGACGGGCTTCATCGGTTCCGCCGAGGTAGTTGATGTAGGCGGCGAGGACCGCTCCAGCAATGGTGGACATGCCCCCAGACATGAGGCAGAGGAGCTCGGAGCGCGTCATGCCGGCGATGTAGGGCTTGACCAAAAGTGGGGCTTCGGTTTGTCCCACAAAGACGTTGGCGGCCGCGGAGAGGGATTCGGCTCCCGATAGCTTGAGGGTGCGCTTCATGAACCATGCAAACACCCATACGACGCGTTGGAGGATGCCAAAATGGAAGAGCAAGCTCGTGATGGCGCTAAAGAATACAATGGTGGGGAGCACTTGAAAGGCGAAGATGTAGCCAAAGCTGTCCACCCGTCCCACGAGGTCCCCAAAGAGGAAGAGGCTGCCTTCGCGGGCGAAACCAAGGAGGGCAACAAAGCCTTTCCCGATGGAGTCAAAGGCCGCGGAAATGCTGTCTACTTCGAGAATGAGGTAGGCTAGACCAAATTGAATGAGCATGCCCTTGGCCACCAGGGACCAGGAAATGGCGCGCCGGTTGGCGCTGGCCCAAAAGAGAAGCCCCAAAATGAGGACAAGGCTGCCGAGCGCGCGTAAAATTTCCATCGTTATCGTTTGTTCAGTTCATCGCGGATACGAGCCGCAAGTTCGTAATCTTCGTGCTCCAATGCACGATGGAGCAAATCTTCCAGTGTTTCTGGGGAAGCTTGGCTCAGCGCACGTTGGGTTTCCGCCGTTTCCAAGGCCGATTCTTCTGAATCCATGGCCACCTCTTCGGGGGATTCGTCGGGGTTCGCGGCGGCAACTTTAGCCTCGCTTTCGGCCATGCTCGCCTTGTCCATGACGGATTGGTGGGCGTAGATGGGGCAGTCCGCCCGCAGGGCCAGGGCAATGGCATCCGAGGGACGAGCGTCGGTCATGCGGACATCATCCCCTTTGGCAAATACCAGTACGGCATAGAAGACCCCATCTTGGAGGTCGCGGATGAGGACTTCGGTTAGTTTGATGTGATGGGATTCCATGACTGACGCAAACAAGTCATGCGTCATGGGGCGCGGGGGCCGAGTCATTTTATCCAGGGCAATCGCAATGCTTTGAGCTTCGAAGGCGCCAATCACAATGGGGAGCTTACGCTTGTCCCCTTCCGATTCCAACAGGAGGGCATAGGCCCCCGTGGGCCGTTCACTGTAGGTGAGGCCTTTGACGTGGAGTCGGACTTTGTCGCTCATTTAGCTCAGATGCGCCTTGAGGGCCGCGGTCAAGCGTGGAACGACGTCGAACGCATCCCCTACAATGCCATAGTCGGCCGCTTTGAAGAAGGGAGCTTCTGGATCGTTGTTGATGACGACAATGGTTTTGGACCCACTTACTCCCGCCAAATGCTGAATGGCTCCGGAGATGCCAATGGCGATGTACAGCTGGGGATTGATTTGAATGCCGGTTTGGCCTACGTGCTCAGAGTGGGGACGCCAGCCGATGTCGGACACGGGCTTGGAACAGGCTGTGCCCGCGGACAATACGGAAGCCAATTCCTCAATCAGATTCCAGTGTTCGGGCCCCTTCATGCCGCGTCCAGCAGAAACCACACGCTCGGCCTCGGGCAAGGGAATCTTGCCGCTGGCTACCTGGGCGAGCCCGGGAGTGCTGCGGGGCTCAAACGTCACCGTTCGATCCTCAAAGCCCGCTTGCTGGGTGCTCGCTTGCTGGGTGCCCAAGGCGTTCGGAATCAAGACGAGTACGGTGCATGCGGCATGGGAGGTGCATTGTTCGATGCCTTTGGAGGAGAAGGCGGAACGTTCCACGGTCAAAGGAGCGAATTGGCTAGGGAGGCCCGTGACATTCGTGATGGCGGCGGCATCCGCTTCAGCGGCGAGGACACCGGCCAAGGACTTGCCATTGGCCGTGCCACTGAGAACTATCTGGGTTGCGCCCAATTCCTTCGCGAGCGAGGCGATCGCCGAGGCAAAGGCGGCAGGCTCAAAGCGATCCGTTCCGTGCAAGTGGATCACCTTGGCAGCGCCATGGGCTCCGAGGGATTCCACGGGCGGGGTGCAGGGTCCTACCACGACGGCATAGGCTTCGGTGCCTTGGGCTTGGGCACAGGCGGCACCATATTGAACGGCTTCAAAGGTGGATTTCTTGAACGTGCCTTCCCACGTTTCGGCAAAAATGAGGACCATATTAAATGACTTTAGCTTCTTCGTGCAAGCGGCGGACCAGCTCGTCGAGGTTAGAGGAATCGATGAGTTGCACAGCGGCCTTGGGCGCAGGCTTTGTAAAGGCGGCGGCGCCCGTCAAGGCGGTGGCGCCTGTCAGGGGCGTGACGGCTAGGGGCTTGGTTCGGGCGGTCATAATGCCGCGCATGTTGGGGATGCGGAGCTCACTCTCTTCGACGAGGCCTTTTTTACCTCCAACCACGAGGGGAAGCGACGCGGTGAGTGCTTCCTTCCCTCCGTCCATCTCGCGGAGTGCTTGGGCTTGGGAACCTTCAAGGTCGAGGCCAATGCACGCATTGACAAAGGGAAGGCGCAATTTGGCGGCCAAAGCCCCAGGGACGACCCCGCCGTTGTAATCGATGGATTCCTGTCCACAGATGATGAGGTCAAATCCTTGGCCCGAAATGTAGGCCGCGAGCTCGGAGGCGACTTGCATGGAATCCGTGGGGACCCCATCCAAACGCACCGCATCATCTGCGCCTATGGCTAATGCTTTCCGCAATGTGGGTTCCACCGTCGCATCGCCGTAGGTGATTACGGTGACGGAACCGCCATGTTTTTCCTTGAGTTGCAAGGCCTTGGTGAGGCCAAATTCATCGTATGGGTTGATGACGAATTGCACGCCATTCGGGTCTAGCGCCGTGCCGCCGGCGGTGAACTGAATCTTCGCAGTGGTGTCGGGCACGTGGCTGATACAAACCAAAATCTTCATGTTGAGCCTTTTTGCTTCCCCATTTAACGCAGGAAGTGCCACAAAAATAGGGCTGAAGTCCTTATTTTTGCGGCCCTAATCATTTAGAACCGATGCGTCAGATTCAATTCCGTGAAGCTGTGGCCGAAGCCATGAGCGAAGAAATGCGCCGCGACCCCAATGTCATCCTCATGGGTGAAGAGGTTGCTGAGTACAATGGAGCCTACAAAGCCTCCAAAGGCATGCTGGATGAATTCGGCCCCAAACGGGTTCTGGACACTCCGATTGCCGAGCTCGGCTTTGCCGGGATTGCCGTCGGTGCGGCCATGAACGGTTTGCGCCCGATTGTTGAATTTATGACGTTCAACTTTTCGATGGTGGCCATCGACCAAATCATCAACAATGCCGCCAAGATGCGTCAGATGAGCGGGGGGCAATTCAACATCCCCATCGTTTTCCGTGGACCAACCGCTTCGGCGGGTCAGCTTGGCGCAACGCACAGCCAGGCCTTCGAAAGCTGGTATGCCAACTGCCCCGGCTTGAAAGTAGTTGTTCCCTCGAATCCCTACGATTTGAAGGGCTTGCTGAAAGCGGCTATCCGCGACGAGGATCCCGTCATCGTGATGGAGTCTGAGCAGATGTATGGCGACAAGGGGGAAGTCCCTGAGGAAGAGTATACCATACCCATCGGTGTGGCGGACATTAAGCGCGCGGGAACGGATGTGACGGTGGTGTCCTTTGGCAAGATCATCAAAGTGGCCTTGCAGGCCGCCGAAGAATTGGCCGAGGAAGGCATCTCCTTGGAGGTGATTGACTTGCGTACGGTTCGCCCCATTGACTACGATACCGTGATTGAATCCGTGAAAAAAACCAACCGATTGGTTTGCTTGGAAGAGGCTTGGCCCTTGGGCAGTATTGCCACGGAAATCACCTACATGGTGCAAAAGCGCGCCTTTGATTACTTGGATGCCCCCGTCATCCGATTGACCACGGCTGATACGCCGGCGGCGTATGCGCCTACCTTGATGGAGGCATTCCTCCCCAATAAGGCGCAATTAATCCAAGCCGTCAAGCAAGTCATGTACCGAGGCTAAGCGGCATTTCGCTAACTAATCCCTTTGGGCTATTTTTGCCCCCCTTTTAAATCGAACCGAACACATCTATCTATATCACTATGAACCAAATTGAATGGATCGTACCCGTACTAGGCCTCTTGGGCTTGGTCGTCATGATTGGCAAAGCCATCTGGGTTAATAAGCAAGATGCAGGCGACGAAAACATGGTCGAGCTCGCAGGACACATTTCCCGCGGGGCATTGGCTTTCTTGCGTGCTGAATGGCGCGTTTTGGGCGTCTTTGTTGTAATTGCTGCCGCCTTGTTGGGTTGGTCTGCGGAGTTGGAAGCGGTCGCCGCACACACGGACTGGGTGATTGCCATTGCCTTTATCATTGGTGCCGTGTTTAGCGCTTTTGCAGGATGGATTGGTATGAATATCGCCACAAAAGCAAACGTACGTACGACGCAAGCGGCGCGTACCTCTTTGGCGAAGGCCTTGTCCGTTTCATTCACCGGAGGCGCCGTCATGGGCCTGGGTGTAGCGGGATTGGCCGTTTTGGGTCTTGGCACATTGTACATTGTTTTCACGGGCATGTACACGGATGTCGCCCAAGCCCTGGAGGTCCTTGCGGGCTTCTCCTTGGGTGCGGAATCCATTGCCCTCTTCGCCCGCGTAGGTGGAGGCATCTACACCAAGGCCGCTGACGTCGGTGCGGATTTGGTGGGTAAAGTCGAAGCGGGAATCCCCGAGGACGATCCCCGGAATCCTGCCACGATTGCGGACAACGTAGGCGATAACGTCGGAGACGTCGCCGGCATGGGTGCGGACTTGTTTGGTTCCTATGTCGCGACGATGTTGGCGACCATGGTCCTTGGCCGCGAAGTCATCAGCGTAGACAATTTTGGAGGCATGGCCCCTATTCTACTTCCCATGGTCATTGCGGGCTTAGGCATCGTATACTCCATCATCGGCACCTTCTTCGTTCGCATCAAGAAGGACACGGACAGCGTCATGATGGCTTTGAACTTGGGCAACTGGAGCTCCATGATTTTGACGGCCATCTCTTCGTACTTCTTGATTCAGTACATGCTTCCCGAGGTAATGACCTTCACCCGTGGTGACGTGGTTTTGGACATCACCCAAATGGATGTTTTCTGGGCCATCATGTTAGGTTTGACCGTCGGCACGCTGATGAGCTTGGTAACTGAGTACTACACGTCGATGGGACGCCGTCCCGTGGACAGCATTGTCCAGAAGTCCGCGACCGGACATGGTACCAACGTGATCGGAGGTTTGGCCATCGGCATGGAGTCAACGGTTCTCCCCATTCTCATCTTGGCAGCGGGTATCTACGGTTCTTTCCTTCTCGCCGGTCTCTATGGCGTCGCCATTGCCGCGGCAGGGATGATGGCAACCACCGCCATGCAATTGGCCATTGACGCCTTCGGCCCCATTGCGGACAACGCAGGAGGTATTGCCGAAATGAGCGGCTTGCCCAGCGAAGTGCGTGAGCGCACCGACAACTTGGATGCCGTCGGCAACACGACCGCGGCAACAGGCAAGGGCTTTGCGATTGCCTCTGCGGCCTTGACTGCCTTAGCACTCTTTGCCGCCTACGTAGGCTTGGCCGGTATCACGAGCATCGACATTTACAAGGCCGACGTTTTGGCCATGCTCTTTGTGGGCGCTATGATTCCTTTCTTCTTTAGCTCATTGGCCATCTCGGCAGTGGGCAAGGCTGCCATGGAAATGGTGAAGGAAGTTCGTCGCCAATTCAAAGAAATTCCAGGTATCATGGAAGGCACCGGCAAGCCCGAATACGAGAAGTGTGTCGAGATTTCCACCGCGGCATCGATCCGCGAAATGGTTGCGCCTGGTGCATTGGCCCTCTTGTCGCCCATTGTGGTTGGATTTGCCTTTGGCCCTGAGGCCTTGGGTGGTTTGCTCGCGGGCATCACGGTCAGCGGGGTGTTAATGGGCATGTTTCAAAACAATGCCGGGGGCGCTTGGGACAACGCGAAGAAGTCCTTCGAAAAAGGGGTCAACATTGACGGCAAGATGGAATACAAAGGATCGGATGCCCACAAGGCTTCTGTCACCGGCGATACCGTAGGTGATCCCTTCAAGGATACTTCGGGTCCCTCAATGAACATCTTGATCAAATTGACCTCCATCGTGGCCTTGATTATTGCTCCCTTCATTTCTGTAGGCGGTGATGCCCATGGGGAAGATGCAGGACATGCCACGGAAATGGTCGAGCACCAGTGTTCGGCGGAATGCATGGCGTCAGGCAACTGCCCCATGCATACGCAGTCGGAGGAAGCCGCACACGAGTGCAGCGAAGCCTGCCACAGCCATCCCGAGTCATGCCCTATGCATGCCGCCCACGAAGAGGCGGCCGAGGGTATGGAAACGGCTTCAGCGCATACCTGCAGCCCAGCGTGCATGAAAGAAGGAGCCTCCTGCCCACACCACAGCTAAGGGGATACGTGACATGACTGAAAGAAAAACCCGCGGCGCAAGCCGCGGGTTTTTTTTATACACTATCCCCCGTTTGGGGGCGCCGTGGAGGAAATCCATGAAAAAACCCGGGCCTTTGGGCACGGGTTTCTGGAAAGCGAAGAGTTGGGGGACAGTATTAAAACAAGCCGTGCAACTCTGCGTCAATGCGGGAAATGATGTTCCCGAGGTCCTCCGGATTTTCAGGGAAGCGGTTGTTGTCGACATCAATGATGAGGAGCTTGCCCTTGTCGTAGCCTTTGATCCACTCTTGGTAGCGCTCATTCAAGCGCTGGAGGTAGTCGAGGCGGATGGAGTTCTCGTACGGACGGCCGCGCTTCTGAATTTGCTCGACCAGGGTAGGCACGGAAGCATTCAAGTAGATCAGCAAATCGGGGGGACTGATGAATTCCTCCATGAGGTCAAAAAGGCGCATGTACGCGTCAAAGTCCCGGGAGGTCATCAACCCCATGTCATGCAAGTTGGGGGCGAAGATGGTTGAATCTTCGTAGATGGTCCGGTCCTGGATTACGGCCTTGCCGGACTTACGGATGTCATGAATTTGCGCAAAGCGGCTGTGCAAGAAGAAAATTTGCAAGTTGAAAGACCAGCGCATCATGTCGCTGTAAAAATCATCCAAGTAGGGATTGTGGTCTACTTCTTCGTAATGGGCCTCCCAGCCGTAATGCTTGGAGAGGAGAGTCGTGAGGGTCGTTTTCCCTGAGCCGATGTTGCCGGCAATCGCGATGTGCATATCCCTCAAATCTACGATTTGCGCGCGTGAAATTGAAGGATTTCCTCGACGAGTTTTCGGTCATTCGACAGCCGCGGTACTTTGTTTTGCCCCCCGAGTTTTCCTTTGGATTTGAGCCAGTTGTGAAAGAGGTCGGCGGGCATGTCCACGATACGTGGGGGCGCTAGGATGAGATCCTTATAGCGCTTGGCTTGGTAGTCCGAATTCAATGCCTGGAGGGCATCGTCTAAGGCCCGCCCAAAGGCTTCCATGGAAGAGGGGGCTTGCTCAAAGGAAATCAACCACTGGTGTGCGCCGCTTTGTCCGCCTTCCATGTACCAGGGGGCCGCGGTGTAGTCCACCACATGGGCTCCAGTGGCTTGGCACGCGGCATCCATGGCCCGTTCGGCATTGTCCATCATCAGTTCTTCGCCAAAGGCGTTGATGTAGAGGCGCGTTCGGCCCGAAATTTCTATCCGATAGGGATCCAGCGACACAAAGCGCACCGTATCGCCCACGATGTAGCGCCATAGTCCGCCCACCGTGGTGATGACCAATGCATAGTCTACCCCCATTTGGACCTGGTCCAAGGTCAGGGCATGGTCGGAGCTGCGCCCCTGAAAATCGGCGAGAGGGATGAATTCGTAGAAGATCCCATGGTCGAGCATAAGGAGCAGGCCGGGCGCATCAAGGCGGTCCTGAATGGCGAAGAAGCCTTCGGAGGCGTTGTAGGTTTCGAGTCGGTGAAAGCCCTCGCGGGGTAAAATTTCGTCAAAGGGCTGGCGGTATGGGGTGTAGCTGACCCCGCCGTGAACAAATAGTTCGAGATTGGGCCAGAGCTCACTGAGGTGTTTTGCGCCCTTGACCTCAAGCACTCGGCGCATGAGCACCAGCATCCAGGAGGGTACCCCAAAGAGGGAAGTGACGTTTTGCTTGACTACCTGCGCCGTGATACGTTCGATCTTTTCTTCCCATTCATCGAGCAAGGCAACCTCGTGGGAGGGGGTCGACCGCCACTCGGCCCAAAACGGCAAGTTTTCAATCATGATGGCGGAAAGGTCCCCGAAGTAAGACACGCCATTCAAGTCGTTAATCTTCGTGGAGCCGCCGAGGCGCAGCGACAATCCGTCAAAGAGCATGGAGTCCTCGCGCTGCGAGGTGTAGAGGGCCAGCAGGTCGCGACCAACAGCTAGGTGGTTATCGTCCAGAGACTCGCGGCTGACCGGGATGAATTTGCTGCTCGCATTGGTGGTTCCGCTACTCTTTGCAAACCAGGAAATGGGACCATCCCAGAGCAGGCCTTGCTCCCCCTTCATGGTCCGTTCAATCCACGGCGTCAAGGATTCGTAGTTCACGACGGGCACACGCTCTTGGAAAGCTTCGATGCTCAGACCCTCCGTCATGCGGTGCGTTTGGCCATATTCGGTCTGGCTCCCTCGCTGCATCAAAAGTCTGAATTGTTCCTGCTGCACCTGCATGGGAGCCTCGGTCATGCGCTGCAAGCGAGGTAAACGCCCTTTGAGGCGCCAAACAATCAAATCAGTGAGCGGAGAAAAGGCCATGGTGTAGGGACTACCTTTGAGAAGGAAAGGTACATTTTTCATGCAAACCGAAGGGATTCTCTCCAAGATGCTTTTGGCGTTCCAAACGCCCATTCAAGTCTATGCCGAAGCGGGCGCCCACCTCCTGCACCTCAATAGCCAGATTGGCAAATCATTGGCACTGGAATCCACCGGAACCTGGAGCTGCAAAGCTTGCCAGGAAACCTTTACCTCCCTCTTCCGAATGGGCTGCTGCAAACGATGTTTCTTCGAAAGCCCTATGGCGGGCGATTCGATTTTACGGCCCGAATTGTCCACTGCCCACCTTGGACAAGCCGACCGCGACCTCGACTACGAAGCCCGCTACCAACTGCAGCCCCATGTGGTTTACTTGGCGGATTCAGGGGGCCTAAAAGTGGGGGTGACGCGCCAAACGCAACGCCATACGCGCTGGATGGACCAAGGGGCGTCGCGCGTTCGGGTGATCGCTGAAACCACGAACCGCTATGAAGCAGGCGTCATTGAAGTCGCCCTCAAAAATCATTACAGCGATAAAACCTCCTGGCGTCACATGTTGGCCGGTGTCCAAAGCGGCGAAAACCTTGCAGAGGAAGCCCTTCGTGCCTCCCAATTTTTCCCGGAAGAGGCCGCCAATTTCTTTGTGCCGGAGGGAGAAGAGGTAACGCTTACCTACCCGTCCGAAGGCGCCCCGAAAGTCACCTCTGTCAAATTGGAGGCCTACCAACGTTTGGAGGGAATCTTAGCTGGAATTCGCGGGCAATACCTCCTTTTTTCCGATGGCCGAGTGATCAACATTCGCGCCCACGAAGGGGCGCATGTGCGGTGGATCATTGGTTAGGAGGTTAGGGAGCTAGAAGGCTCGGGCTGCGCCCTGAAGCTAGGAGGCTAGGGAGCTAGAAGGCTCGCGCTTCGCGCTGTAGCCTTTTCGCTTAAACGTTTAGTTTCTTTTCCTCTCAAATTTTGCTGTGGAACTTCGCTGCGCGCTGGGACTTTCCGTTGTTTTGCCAAGCCCTCAAGCCCTCAAGCCCTCAAGCCCTCAAGCCCTCAAGCCCTCAAGCCCTCAAGCCCTCAAGCCCTCAAGCCCTCCAATTCTCCCTTCCCGAAGTAGCGCTTAAAGGCCCAAACCCCGGCGTACATCAGCGGGGTGTCTAGGGCCGCACAGAGCACTTTGAAGAACCAACCGTCTAGGACCATGGAGGTGATGGCGTCCAGAGATTCACGGTCGTAGAATATGATGCCCACCACCAAAACGGTGTCCACGAATTGGGAGAGCATGGTAGAAAAGTTGTTTCGGACCCAAAGGTGCTGGCCCTTTGTCAGATCCTTCCAAAAATGAAAGAGCCGAACATCCACCAGTTGGGCGACGAGGTAGGCGGCCATGGAGGCCAGAATGACGCGCTGAGAATTCCCAAAGACTTGGCTGTAGGCGGCATCGCTGACGGGAGAACCGGCGATGGCCGGGAACTGAGCACCAAGCCAGAGGACGCCGAGCACGAAGAGGAGAATGGCAAAGCCGCTGAGGACGACAATGTTGGTGCGGCGTTTGCCGTAAAATTCGGACAGCAAATCGGTGACTAAAAATGTCAGCGGGTAGGGGAGGACGCCCGCGGAGATGACGAAGGTGTGAAAACCTAAATCAATGGAAATGAATTTGTTGGCTACTAGGTTACAGACGACAAGGGCCGCGGTAAAGAGGCCGGCCAGAAGCATATAGAGCCAAAGGGCGTCTTGCTGCTTTTTGGAGGAAAGGCTGAGGTCCATACCAGGTTAAAGGTTGAGGGATTGGGCCCGCATTTGGACACCTTGGTAGGATTGGAGGGCGTTCCATTCGGACTGTATTTTTTGCAGCCACTGGGCTGAAGTGCCCCAGGTCCAAGACTGCCAGGCGCTTTGGGTTTTGGCCCCTAGGGCGGCCAATGCTTCTTCGAGCGGATCCAGATCGTCGGGGTAGAAGACGATGCGGGCGGGTTCACTGTAGCCGGCAAGTTGGTGGGCGCGTTTCAACGCTTCGAGGAAGCCGCCTTCTTGGTCCACAAGGCCGAGCTGGAGGGCGTCCGAACCCGTGTATACATGGCCACGCGCAATACTGTCCACTTGTGGGCGGTCCATATGGCGGCCCGTGGCGACGATGTCTTTGAAGCGGTTGTAGGTGCGGTCTACATTCGATTGTAGGACATCCAGCATGGCTGGACTAGGGGCTTGATCGAGCTGCAAGGCAGAGGCCAAAGGATGGGTGCCTACGGGCTGGCTCTTTATGCCCAACGTGTTGTGCATGAGGTCTTCGGCGCTGAACAGGAGGCCAAATACCCCGATGGAACCAGTAATTGTTGCGGGGCTGGCGAAGATTTCTTGTCCTGGTGCCGCAATGTAATACCCGCCGGAGGCCGCTACGTCGCCCATGGAGACGATGACGGGCTTTTCAGCGGCAAGTTCGACAACGGCTTGCCAAATCATGTCGGACGCCAAAGCAGAACCCCCTGGGGAATTGATGCGGAGGACGACCGCTCCGATGCGCTTTTGGTCACGCACTTTATCAAGAGCCGCCACCAGGCTGCCATCCGTAATGACGCCATCGCTACCGCTGCCGTCTTGCACATCGCCTTCGGCCACAATGACCGCGATTTTTTGTTTCCCGGAGGGCTCTTCTAAGACGCTGTAGTAGTCGGCTAGGTCTAACCAGTCCTTGGACTCCTCATTGGGCCAGCCGTAGCTGATTTCATCGACCAAGCCGAGGGCGAGGGCGTCATCGGCGGAGAAGAGAGGGTTGGTTTCAATTCGGGCATCCAAAGCGGCGGTATCCAACCCATCGCTGTGCAGATCAGCCAGAATGCCCGCGTAGATGGATTGAAGGCGCTCTTGAATTTGGCTGCGATTCGCCTCCGACATTTCGTCCGCAATGAAGGGCTCGCCAGCGCTTTTATAAATATTGTCTGAGCCGCGGATTAGGTGCGCCTGAACCCCAAGTTTATCCAAGGCGCCTTTGAAATAGAGGGGCGAAGCGCTCAGACCAGAGCATTCCACCAAGCCCCCAGGAGCAATGTAAAGGTGGGAGGCTGCCCGGGCCAGGTAGAGCATTTTCTGCGTGTAGACTTTGGCATAGACGTGAACCGGTTTGCCCTGAGATTCGAGGTGATGGATGGCGGAACGCAGCTCCTGGATGCTGGCGTAGCCCATATCCATGAGCCCCATTTCGATGCGAACGGCCTCTATGCGCTCATCCTCCGCGGCGGCATCTAAGGCCAAGAGAGTTTCCGTGAGCGAAAGAGTGATGGGCTGATCAAGGAGTTCTTCCAAGAACGCCATGGAGGAGGTCGGGCGGTCTTGAATGAGTCCGTCAAGCTCCAAAATCAAGGTGGTGTTGGACCCAATGGTTGGCTGACTCGCCGGTATACTGGCTAGTCCGACCCCTAAGAGGATGAGAAAGAAGATGGCAGCGAGGACCCCAAAAAAGCTGGAAAAGAAGATTTTCATCGGAGATTTGCGTTCAAGTGAAAAACCAAGTAACCAAGGTACATCCTACCGGGCAGATGCATCGGGTCCTTCTCATGCTCGGGAGCAATGCGTGGGATGCCCCCCAAGCCTTGGCCGAAGCCCAAGAGGTCCTGAACGAAAGAGCCCAAATCATCCGCGCCGGTTCGATTTGGCAAACCCCTGCCTGGGGCTTCGAGGGCCCCGATTTCCTCAACCAAGTGCTTGAGGCGCATTGGGAGGAGCCATTGGAAGCGTTGATGGCATGGGCGCTGGAGGTGGAAAAACGCCTGGGACGGGTCCGAAATCCATCCGCCACGACCTACGAAAATCGCCGCATGGACATCGATCTCATCCTTTGGAGCGGAGGCGAGTACCGTGTTGATTCCGTGGTAGTTCCGCATCCGCGAATGGAAATTCGGCGCTTTGTATTGCATCCATTGGCGGAACATTGGGGCGAATGGCAGCATCCCATCCAAAAATGCACCGTCTCAGAGCTGCTGACCCGTTGCAGCGACGAAAATTTGATACATTTGCACCAAACAACAGAAAATTGACACACATGAAATATGCGGTTTTGGGAGTTGCCGCCTTGGCGTTGGCCTCCTGCGGAAACATCAAAGAACTTGAAGAGCAAGTAGGCACCTTGAAGGGCGACTTGGCGAAAGTCCAAGCAGATACGGACGGAGACGGTGTTTCCGATGCGTTTGACCTTGAAGCAAATACTCCCAAAGGTGCCCTAGTTGACGGCTCTGGCCGTGCTTTGGACCTAGACGGTGACGGAATCCGTCATGAACTGGATACCGATCCTTTCACGCAGCGTGGAGCTCGTGTAGATGCTTCAGGTCGCGAATTGGATAGCGACGGCGACGGCGTGATGGATTCAAAAGATATGGAGCCGAACACCCCCGCGGGTGCTTTGGTCAACTTCCAAGGCAAGAAAATCGAGGGTACGGTCACCACGCAAGTAGCCGAGGCCTTCATCCCTGAAGTACACTTTGCTACCAACTCTGCGACAGTTAGCGTAGAGGACGAGGCGAAATTGGCGGTCGTCGCTAAAATGATGAAGACCAACCCCAGTTTGCGCTTGCGCGTGGTAGGTCACGCGGATGCTACCGGTTCTGAGCGTGTGAACCTCAAAGTAGGTGAGCGTCGTGCGAAGGCTGTAGTTCGCGTTTTGACAACGACGTTCGGCATCTCTGAAGCCCGCTTCGAGGTGGTTTCTAAAGGCGAATCAGAGCTTCTCAGCAAGAAGAATGTTCACAACCGCCGTGTAGAATTCCAATTCATCCAGTAATTCGCTGGATTCATTCATAAAGAGGGGCTTCGGCCCCTCTTTTTTTTTATCTAAACGTATATGAACGCTAGCACTCCTCCCAAACGCTGGAAGATGATCGTCATCTCCTGGCTCTTTGTCTACCCCGTGGTGAACGGGATGTTTGCCCTGCTTTTTCCCTTGCTGGCGGATCAGCCACAATGGGTGAAAACCTTGGTCTTTACCCTGATTTTGGTGCCCATTATGGGCGTGGCTATCCCTGCCCTGCACAAGCGCTTTTGGGGATGGATCACCAAATAGAAAAAGGGCTTAGATTCGGTAGCGGCGGGTGGCCTCCCAAAGGACGGCACCTCCACAAACGCTGACATTTAAACTGTGCTTCATGCCAAATTGGGGCACTTCAACCGCGCCATCGCAGACCGCGAGGGTGTCAGCCTCCACGCCATCGACTTCATTGCCAAAAACTAGCGCGATCCCCGATTCCGGGCAAGGCATGTCCGCCAGAGAAAAGGCCCCATGGGCCTGTTCAACCCCCAGAACGAGGTAGCCTGCTGCTTTGGCCTCCGCGATGGCCGCTAGGGCATTGTCAAATCCCAACCAAGGCACACTGTCCGTGGCACCGAGGGCGACTTTGTCTACCTGCTTGTGCGGTGGTTGGGCCGTATAGCCACAAAGGGAGATTCCCGCGCAGCCAAAGGCATCGGCCGTGCGAAAGAAGGAGCCCACATTGTGCGCACTTCGGACGTTTTCAAGGATGATCCACACGGGCGTTTTGGGGGAAGCGGCGTATTCTTCCACTGTCATCCGACCGAGTTCCGTAGTTAGACGTTTTTGCATGGTTATCTTCGCAAAGGTAACCCCTGTTTTCCTGCCCATTTATGGCTTCTGCATCCAAAGAAACCCCCCTTATGCGCCAGTACTATGCCCTCAAGGCCGAGTACCCGGAAGCGCTCCTGCTTTTCCGCGTAGGGGATTTCTATGAAACGTTTGGCGAGGATGCGATCAAGGCCTCGAAAGCCTTGGAGATCACCCTTACCAAACGCAGCAATGGGGCGGCTGCGGACATGGAATTGGCGGGCTTTCCCCATCATTCCTTGGACACCTATTTACCACGCTTGGTGAAGGCAGGCTACAAAGTGGCGGTTTGCGAACAATTGGAGGACCCCAAGACGGTCAAAGGCATCGTCAAGCGGGGTGTCACCGAGGTGGTGACACCTGGCATTGCCCACCAAGACAGCTTGTTGCCGTCCAAATCGAACAACTATCTGGCCTGCTTCCATGAAGGGGGCGGGGAGGTCGGCTTGGCATTTCTGGATGTGTCCACGGGGGAATTTTGGGTAGCCCAAAGCCTTCCCGCAGAGGCAGTAAAGTGGATGACCACCTTCCATCCTTCTGAAGTGGTCTACAACCGTCGGCATCGAACGGAGCTCGGGCAGCAATTACTGGGTAGTCGGACTCCGTCGAGTTTGGAGGACTGGGTCTTTCAATCCGAGTATGCGCAGGAGGCCGTTCAAACCCAATTTGGGAGTCAGAGTATCAAAGGTTTTGGCCTAGAGGATGCTCCCCTTGCGGTGGTAGCCGCCGGGGCCCTTTTGCACTACCTCCGGCAGTCCCAGTACACGGCGACCCAACATATTTTGACGGTCCAACGCCTGCGCCCGGCCACCCATTTGTGGATGGACAAGTTTACCCTTCGTAACCTCGAGTTGTTTAGCACGGCACATGGGGGCGGAATGACGCTTTTGGATGTACTAGATCACACCGCGAGCCCAATGGGCGGACGGTGGATGCGACGTTGGTTGGCCCTGCCCTTAGTTGAAGAGGCGGCGATTCTTGAACGGCAGAATGCGGTGGCAGCGGGACTCGCCGAATCGGAGCAACGCGAACACTTGCGCGCCCTATTGGGCCAACTTGGAGACATGGAGCGCATGGCTACGCGTCTAGCTACCGGTCGCATTGGTCCACGCGAACTGCAACGATTGGCGCAATCCCTCGAAGCCGTGGAGGCATTGGGGGCGGAACTCAACGGGGAAGGTGCTTGGATGCCTTACCTCGAACGTCTAGACCCCATGGCATCATGGCGGGAAGCGACCCTGGCTGCACTCGCCGATGAGCTGCCAGCTGTGGCTAGCAAGGGTGGACTCTTCCGACCGGGTTATCACGCAGAATTGGACCGCTACAAAAATTTAAAGCGCGATGCGAACCAGGTTTTGGAGGCCATTTTGGCCCGCGAAACGGAGGCGACGGGCATCCAAGGGCTGAAGGTGGCCTTTAATTCCGTCTTTGGCTACTACCTCGAGGTACGCAACACGCAGAAAGACCGCGTTCCCGCCGAGTGGATACGGAAGCAAACCCTGGTGAATGCAGAGCGCTACATCACGGAGGAGCTCAAAACCCTTGAGACCGAAATTTTGGAAGCGGACGAGAAGGTACATGCTCTCGAACAACGCCTCTATCTGGAACTTGTCACCACTTCCCAAGCCCATGTCCATACCTTACTCGCCACGGCGCGCAGTATGGCCGCCGTGGATGTGCTCTTAACGTTGGCCCATCTCGCTCAGCGTCACCGATGGTGCCGACCGACATTTTCGGCCGGGCTCGATTGGGCGGTCATTCAGGGCCGACACCCGGTGATTGAGCAGCGCTTGCGCGACGCCATGCCCTACATACCAAATGATGTCCATCTGAGTGCGAACGAGGAGCAGATTTGGATCATCACGGGGCCCAACATGAGTGGTAAGTCCGCCTTATTGCGCCAAACCGCCCTCCATGCCATCATGGCGCAAATGGGTGGCTACGTTCCGGCACAATCAGCCCAGCTCCCCTTATTGGACCGGCTCTTTGTGCGCGTTGGGGCCAGCGATAACTTGAGCGAAGGGGAATCCACCTTCATGGTTGAAATGGCCGAAACAGCCAGCATTTTGCACGGCTTAACCGAGCGAAGTTTGGTCCTTCTCGATGAAATTGGCCGAGGAACAGCCACCTACGATGGGTTAAGTATCGCCCAATCCATTGCCGAGTATTTGCACCAGCATCCCTTCCGTCCTCTGACGCTTTTTGCCACGCATTACCACGAGTTGAATGCCCTGGAATCGCATTGGCCTCGTATCGCCAATCGGCATGTATCCATCTTGGAGGAGGCTGGCCAAATGGTCTTTTTGCGGACATTGGCCCCCGGGGGATCAAACCACTCATTTGGCATTCATGTGGCGCGTATGGCGGGTATGCCCAAGCCCGTGGTCCTTCGCGCCCAGGAGGTGCTCACGGAATTGGAAGCTCTTCACGGAGAAAGTCCCGAAGGATCTTCCTCGGAGGCTTCTCAAAATGGGGGTGCGATGCAACTCTCCTTCATTCAATGGGAAGAGCCCGAAACCCAAGCTTGGAAATCGGAGCTTGCACAGATCGACCCCAATGCCTTGACTCCGATGGAAGCCTTGTTGCTTTTGCAGCGCTGGAAAGAACGCTTTGGAAAAGGCTAAATTTTCCTGTTAAAATTGCTTGTTCGCAGAACTTTTCTTTCTATTTTTGTCGCCCCACTGCGAAAGTAGCTCAGTTGGTAGAGCACGACCTTGCCAAGGTCGGGGTCGCGGGTTCGAATCCCGTCTTTCGCTCCACCCAAAAAACCAGCGCCGAAAGCGCTGGTTTTTTTTATTTCTTGCCGCGGCATGTTCTATATCCATGCGGTGAGAAACAAAAAGTAAAAAGCAAGCCCCTATGGCTTGCTTTTGTTTTTTGGGTGAGACTTCCTCGCCAAGAGATCACCTGACCTGATGGAGGGTTATCCCGTTTTTGCGGGGTATAAAAAAAGCCGGCCTAAAGAGGCCGGCTTTCTTGGAAAGAAGAGAAAATCCTTAGTGCTGAACGATCAGACGCAAGGTGCGCTGACCGGCTTCGCTTTGAATGCGGACCATGTAGATACCGGCCTTCAACGAACCTACTTGGAGGGTAAGCTCTTTTTGGCTCGTACGCTGGCTCAGTACAGGTTGACCGAGCGCGTTGAGGACCGTCACGGATTTACTGCCATCCATAGGAAGTTTCAACGTAGCTACGGTGCCCGCAGGGTTGGGGTATAGGCTGACCTTCTCGAGGCTGTTTTCGCCTACGCTGATGGTCTGGTTGCCTGGTGAACCTACGTCTGTTCCCGCAGAGGTATAGGCACCTCGCACGCCCACGGAAGCATTGCCCAAGTACGTGCAGTTGGTGTCAAATTCTACGGAGTGGCCGGCAAGTGTACTGGTGTACTCCGCCTTGCAGATTTCGATGGGGTTTGCCGAAGTGTCAAACAAAACCACGACATCGCTGCTCGAGCTCAAAGAAGGATAGGCCCCGTTGACCAACTCATCGGATGAGATAACTTGAACGTTGGTGTTGGTCAAGCTCCATGCGGCTTTGAAGTCGCCTTCGTTGGCTTGGACACCTGCCCATACTACAATCGCTTCGCCCGGGGCGATGGCAACGTTTTGGAAGGTAGAGGTTCCTGGAGCCAAGCTGTTGTCGTCCCAAGAGAAACCGTCCAAATTCACCGCAGTCGAACCGTAGTTGAGGATTTCGAACCAGTCTTCACTCACGTTGCTGTTGGGATCATTGGATCCAGCCATGATTTCCGTCACCGCCAAGTCGTAGGACATAGGCGTGGGGAAGATGACGTCAGCGATGTAGCGAGGCAGCATTTGATAGCCGCTCGTGTACGGATTGCTGTTGTCATACTGACCGCCAATACCGACTACGTCGAAGGTGCCCACAGGGCAAGGTTGGCTGTAGAGGTCTACGTCCGCATCAATGCGCAATTGGATGGTGTTGGTGCCGTCCGTGATGTCCACGTTGAATCCAGAACCTGCATTGGTCCATTGAGCGGGGTTCACAATGGTGACGTTGTTCATGCGGAGCAAATCGTTTTCGGTGCTCTCATCCAAAGCCACAATCGTTGTAGGAGTGGGCAGGGCAGCACCCGTGCTGACAATGGCGATGGAATCCGCATTGACTTGTGCCAAACCATTGAACTGGCCGATCGTACCGATAATACGTACCACGTCACCTTCGTTCACGCTGTAGTTGTGGTTGGTGCTAGCCGGAGAGAATACCCCGAATCCAACGTTTCCGTCGTGAATGGTGAAGGCTACGTTGCCGGTGCTGGCAGATTGCGTATTCACACCTAGGACGGTACCGATCACCTTACAATACACGCCATTGGAATCGTTCACGCCGTTGGCGTCTTGACCCTTGATTTGGGGAATGGTATAGGTAGGGATGATGATGTCGTTGTCGATGATGGTAAAGCGCATAGAATCAATAGCGCCCACCTGAAGGCCCGTACCGGCCGCATCAATCAGCAAGTCAATATGCTCGTCACCTTCTGTTAAAGCATCGTCGATGATGGTAATGGAGAGGGTCACGGTATCTGCGCCGGCAGGAACCGTAATGCTGGTACCTGTGGCAGAGATGCTCGGGTTAAAGCTCGCATCCGAGCCCACCACAAAGCCAGCTCCGGCATTATGCGAAAGGGTCACCGTTGAAGCGCTCGCATAGGTGGGGTTGATCACCAGATAGACCTGCTCCGTCACGTTGCCCTCCAAAGCGGAAGCGGCTGCGGATGCGAAGCGGATGCTTGGGTTGGTGGCCGCTACGGGAATGATGTCATTGGTGTCGCGCGGGAAGAGCTGATAGCCGCTCGTGTAGGGGCTGCTGTTATCGTATTGGCTACCCACGCCGATGACGTCGAACAATCCGGTTGGGGCTGCTGTACCGTAAAGGTTACAGTCGGCATCAATGCGCATGGCGTAGGTGTTCGAGCCGTCCGTGATGTCCACGTTGAAACCAGAACCACTGTTCGTCCACTGCGAAGGAGTGACAATAGACATGTTGTTGAAGCGAACCAATTCAGACTCTTGTGTCTCGCCAAGGCTGCTCGACAAGGTGGGCGTTTGAATCGAAGCACCCATACTGACCAAAGTCAAGCTGTCGGGAATGAGTTCCGTCAGACCATTGAACTGGGCAATGGAACCGTATACTTTGATCACGTCGCCCATCATGGGAGCGGTGTAGCTGCCAATATCGGTGGACTTGTACACGTTGATACCGCCAGTTCCATCGTGGATGTACAAGCTGTAGCCTGCGTTGCCGTCGAAGTCAATGGTGAAAACGGTGCCTTGGAAGCGTGCCGTAGCACCCAAGCTGTCGGCGACGCCTGAAGCGTCCACGTTGTTGTAGTCGCCAATGGCATCGATGTTGGAAACCATTCCACCGTAAATGATGTCATTGGTATCTCGTGGGAAGAGTTGGTAGCCACTGGTGTAGGGGCTGCTGTTGTCGTACTGGCTGCCAACGCCTACCACGTCAAAGGTGCCCGTAGGAGCCGCCGTGCCGTAGAGATTGCAATCTGCGTCAACACGCACCACGTAGGTGCTGGTTCCATTGGTAACGTCAACGTTGAAGCCCGAACCGCTGTTGCTCCATTGCGAAGGTGTCACGAGACTGACGTTGTTGATGCGAACCAACTCGGACTCTTGCGGTTCGTCCAAGATGGTGGTCACCGTGGGGTTTTGCGTTGCTGCACCCGTGGCCAAAACGTTGATTGTATCAGGCGCGATTTCCGTCAATCCGTTGAACTGAATGATCGTACCATACACCTCAATGGAGTCCCCTCGCATGGGAGAAGTGTAACTGCCCAAATCACTGGATTTGTACACATTGATGCCACCCGTACCGTCGTGGATGTAGAAGCTATAGCCTGCGTTGCCGTCGTAATCAATGGTGAAGATGGTACCAATGAAGTGGGCATAGGCGGTCAAGCTGTCGGCCACACCGTTGGCATCTAGGGAAGTGTAGTCGCCAATCATATCATAAGCCGGAGGGGTGTTGGCACAGTTGGAGGTATGTGCACCCAACTGTGTGAAAGTATTTTGGGGGTATACATCCCATTCGGTTGCCCCAATCGCCCAGTCAAGCTGGCCTTTCTCGATGGCGACTTTGCGAACCAGGGTATATTCATTGGTAGCACCTGATCCGACAGTCCAGTTGCTTCCGGGATCAACACCGACTATACCAATGATATCAAGGGTATCGTTGGTGGGGGTCAAGAGCACTACGGCATCGTCGCCGTTGTAGCTGACTACGTTCGGGTAGCCGTAGCTTGTATCCGCCACAGCAAGAAGGGCAGCTACCCCGGATCCATGTGCAATGACATAGGTGCCGTGTGCGGGAATCGTCGTTCCAGCAGGGAAGACGAAGGTGTTGGTGGTCGTTGTGGCACCGTTGGAGAACAGGGCCAAGGTATAGCCGGCAATGCTTTTGGCGGCGCCCGTGGGGTTGTAGATCTCTAACGCCTTGTTATTGCTAGACCCTTCGACATATTCCGAAATAAAGAACTCGGTACAGGGGGTAACCGTCGTAGCCGCTGCGGTGACCGTAATGCTACCCGTCATGAAGGAGGCATGGGGGTCGCACTGGTATTGGTAGCTACCTGGAACGGTGAATACATACTGGTACGTCCAGGTCCCTCCTGCGGCGGCTCCATTGCCAAAGCTGGCAGGGTTGCTCGCATAGGTGCTCGTCGACCCATTCACATTGTGCACGCCATTGACCTGGGTCCATGTTACGGTGTCTCCCACGGCGATAGCCAGCGTGGCTGGGGAATAACTATTGTTCACCACGGAAACGGCATGGTTGGTGGCAAATGCCAAGAAACTGAGGGCAAATGCGGCTAATGTGTAGATTTTCTTCATAGTACGGTCCTTGATTGGGTCAAAAATACGGCGTTTAGAATAGCTAGGGGTTAGGTCTAGGTTAAGCAATTATTCAAAGTCGAGGGTGCATTTGAAGCGGGAAATGCGGCCGTTTCCGGCATCCACCACATAGAGGATTTTCTTATAGTGGGCCACGGCGGCGGGTTCAATGAATTGCATGGGTCCGCTTCCTTCTCCGCCGAAGGATACTTTCGTGTAGCGGGTCTCACCAGAGGCTGGGGGTGGGGGAATCCCTTCCAACCCACTGGCTGTAAACTGGTACACGGAATCCCGCTGGCGGTCCACCACAAAGAGATACCGGGTTGCATCGCCGGCCATTGTCATAGCGCAAGGTTCGGTAAAGCGGTTGGCTTTGTTAATCCAATCATCGGCTAAGCTATTGTCCCCATTGTAAATCACGGGACGGTAATCCGCACCAAATTCCGTTTCCACAAAGGTCATGTGCTGTACTTGTAGCGCTTGGTTCGGGTCCATCGAGGTAAACCAAAAATCATCGCCTACCGCGGCGGTGTATTGAGGAGGTTGTGCAAAGCTGACTAAGCCCCGTGGATCTTGGAAGTAGTTGGTATACAAACCGGAGGAGGTGGTGACGGAAATGGGCGACACATACTGGTCCTCGTTGTCAAACAAGATGACGGCATCGTCTGGACCTTGGTTGGCATTGTTGGAGGAAGGACCTGTTCGGGTTAGATAGTAACGGTTGTTTTTCTCGGATTGGTTGTTGGCAAGGACTGCTACCTGGCCAAATTGGACCTGCGCATCGGACGTTGAAAACGTGTTTTTGAAGTAAAATGGGTGTACCGTTTTGTGGACGACTTCGGCGTAGGGCAAGCCATATTCCCCATTCGGCCCAATCTGGTGAATCCGGTATAGGCAGGCCAACGAATAGGCGACCCCATTGATGGTCGTGTCATGACGCCCAATGGCCAAGAGGTCCAGCCTACGATCTTGGCGGACCGTGGTTACCCCGGGGATGGTCAATCGGCCTTGCTCCACGCCGGACTCGTTGAGGCAGATAATCTCTTCCGTGGCTTCGTCCACAACATAGAGCAATTCATCAAAACCGATGCAGAGGTCGGAGGGATGTACAAAGCCTGTGAAGGCCGGCTGAATGGGCACGTAGGCGATGTCGCGCACGCTGTAATTGGGCACGTCGATGAAACCCAAATCGGTTTTGGTGCCAAAGTAGCCTTCGCAGCTAATGAAGCTCAGCGCGGCGGCAAAGGCGAGAAGGCGAAGGCGCATCATGGGCGTTCGGTTTTAGGGGTAAAGACCAGGCCCAGCGTGTTGCGCCAGCCCATGGCGTCGGTACGTTGTACGGCGACGTCTATGCGCATTTGGAAGGGCCCCATGGCACCTCCGTCATAGGACAGACCTCCCACGGGCCAGCTCTGGCCACGGGTATTCAGCTTGCTTCCGATGCGTGCGGCCATCCGCGGGTTGGGGCGGTACTCTATGCCGATGCGGTAGTTTTCCGCATTGTCGTTCGGGTGAACCAATTGCGCCGCGATCAGGAGCGATTGGTTGCCACGCCGCCAAGGAACCATGCTCAAGCCCATGGCGAATTCCGTGGGCAGGGTATTGGATTCAAGGCCTTGGATGGGGCTACGGTTGAAGTCCACGGCCAAGAAATCCCCGGTCAAGGTCGACGAGCCGCCAAAGTTTTTCAGGACCACCGCAAAGCGCAAGTCTTTGACGTCCGTGGTGTAGAGAAATCCGACGTCGGCGGCGGCGGTCATCGCGCTGTATGCGCCGCTTTGGCTGCCGGTGGTGTAGACTTCGCCAATGCCCTTGAGGGTCACGCCGAGCTGGAACTGCTCGCTGAGGCGTTGCGCATAACTCAGGCCGACGCTACTTTGAGAGGAGTAGAGTTGATAGCCTGTGCCGCTGGGCTGAAATTCCGTCCGCTCAGAAAATCCCGGGGTTTGCAAGTGGTTAATGCTTAGGCCCCATGCGGCATCGCGGCCTTTTTGGGGTTTGGATAAGAAGAAACCGACTTGCTGAGTACCTCCGCTGAGGCTCAGATGACTAAGGGCTACAGAGGTGCCTTTCAGCGAGGCCATGCCGGCGGGGTTTTGGGCCAAGGCGTAGGCATCGCCCGGGAGCGCCACGGAAGCGCCCGCGAGACCGGCTGAACGCACATGCAAGTCATTCTTCAGGAAGGGGAAGGCCGACTGTCCCGCGCGCTCACCCCCATAGGAGGGCAAAAGCTGGGCCTGACCCGACCACGCGGCACCTACCAAGAACAGGAGGAAGAGCATCTTTCTCATAGCTTGAAGGTGATGCCGTAAAGGATTTGACGCGGCGCCTGGTAGCGGGCAGGGTTGCGGGGGTCCAGACCGAATTCCTGGGGACCGTTGAATTCGGGGCGGGGATCGCGCCATTCATTGGGCACGTCATCGCCGTATTCGTAAGCGCGGCCCGTGACGGGATTGATGAGTTGCGAATTCCTCCGATTGAAGACGTTTTTAATTTCCACCGATAGTGTCGCCCCACGCTGATACTTCCCGCGGGAAAGCGTGTAAGACCACTTGCTGTCCACGTTGTGCCAAGGCTGTGCCAACTTGCTTAAATACTGATCGATCAGCGGCTGGTACTGGGGGCGGCCCAAATCATTGACGCCGATGTATTCGTAGGGCGTGTAGCGGTAGCCCGCGGACGCATTGTATTGCAGGTAGCCGCTCAGCCCCGCCAAGCTCAAGCGACCTAGTTTGAGCGTGCTGTCGGGCGTGAAGAAGATGCCCCAGTTGGTGCTCCAAGGACGGTCCCAAGCGAGGAATGTCTCGCGGGTCAAAGAGACTTCGCCGTTTTGCTCGATTTGAAGAGCGGATTCGCGTGCGGAATTCGATTTGCCGCGGGCCACTTGGAAGCTTCCATTACCAAAAAGGCGGAAGTGGCGACCTAAGCGGTAGTCCACCCCCAGTTCCAGACCTTGAATCTTTGCGTAGTCCTGGTTGATGTACATCGTTTTGGTGACGGGGCGGCCCGTTTGGTCCTTGACGATGACGCGGCGGGAGACGATGTAGTCAAAACGGTTGTTGTTGTATGCGCCCACGGTGATGGCCAAGTCGCGGGTTAGGGCCGCCTTATACCCCACCTCGTAGGAGACGTTGACTTCCGGATCTAAGTCGGGGTTGCCTAAGAAACTCAAGAAGCTTCGGTCCTGGTACACAGGATCTAAACCGGCATAGATGAAACGGGGGTGCGGCAAGCGCATGCTGTGGCCGTAGTTGAAATAGAGGACGTGGTTGGGTCGAACCGGAAAGGAGACGTTCACACGAGGGAGCAGACGCGCTTTCCAGCGCATGCCGCCGAGGCTCAAGGTTTTGGCGAGGTAGTCACTGCGAATGGCAGGAATGACGGGCGCGGTAGAATCGGCGATGGCTTGGTCCGCAAAGGCACCTGGGGCCCAATAGTTGAAGCGCATGCCTAAGCTGGCCTGAATGCCCTTGTAGCTGATTTGGTCCTCCAAAAAGGCGCCACCCTTCTGCGGGCTCACCTTCCATATGTCATTGCTCGAACCAATGCTGATACTGGGCGTGCTCACGCTGTCATTCAGTTGAATCGGCGCACCGACCCAAGGGGCAGTGACGTCGACCCATTGGTATTCGTTCCATTGGTGCTCCCAACCGGTGGCGATTTGATGCACCTTGTTTTCGGGGTAGTAGTTCACCTTGCCGCGCAAAGTGTATTCCTGGGCGTAGTGGTCGTGCCACGTAGAGCTGATGCCCCCGTTATTGACCAAGCCATCTCCGGGCCGGATGTAGAACACTCCGCTGGGATCGTAGGGGTTGAAGACGTCCAAGGGGTAAGAAGCAATGTTGTCTTCGTCCAAAATGCCATCCACTGTCGCGGTGCGGAAGGGGCGGCCATTGGCATCGGCCCGTAGGTTGGTGAACATTCGGCCCGCACTCAGTGTCAAGCCCCACTGTGGACTGAAGACATGCGTCAAGTTCAAGGCCGTCAAATTGCTGTGGTGCGTGTAGGTGGTTGCAAGGTCCAAATTCTTGCTCCGCGCATACTGATAGCCCGGCGCGAGAATGGCGTCAAAACCCACAATTTGCAGGGTGCGCGAATTCTGGTTGATGTTCAGCGAATGCTGATTGGTGGCGGTCAGCTTCGTGCCGTTCTTGATTTGCCAGCCCACCTTTGCGGTATGGGTCCAGCTGTTGCTTTCGCGCGGCGCCCATTGCTCGGGATTGTTGGGGAAGAGGGAGGAGTGAAGCTGGTCGGCCACGGTGGGGAAGTACTCATCCGTGATGTCCATGGTGGCCGAATTAAATACTGTCACTTTCTGCTTCGTCCCGGGAACGGGGAAGGAGACGTTGAGTTCGGCTTGGTCCGTATTGAAGCTGGTCGCGGCGTCGGTGCTGCCCAGGTAGTCGCGCATGTAGCGCCCCGAAACTTCCAAGCGGTCGCCGCCCTCGCGAATGCGGGTCGAAATAACGCCGGAGGAGCCGCCACCGAATTCAGCCGATGCGCCGCCTGTCGTGACCTTCACGCTTTGAATGGCGGAGGATTGTACCCGAACGCCAAAGCCAGTTCCCGCCAAGGGGTCCTGCGCGGAGATGCCGTCGACAAGGTATTCGGTTTCGTACACACGGGCGCCCCGAATTTGGATGCCGTCGTTGGTCTTGGCCACGCCGGCCTGGAGGGAGACAACTTCCTCCACGGACCGAACGTTCATCTGCGCAATATCGTCGCCCGTGATGGAGCGTTCGCTCTTGGCGGACTCCAGGTCCACTTGGGAACGCTGGCCCAGGACGGTCACCGTTTGCAATACATCTACGGAAGAGCTCAGTTTGATGTTGCGCTGAACAATTTTCCCGCCCTCTACCCTAAGGCCATTAATTACCTGCGTGCCATAGCCTAGGACCTGCACCTTCATGCTGTAGTCGCCTGCGGGCACGCCAGGAATTTGGTACTTGCCGTCGAAGTCAGTGACCGCGCTTAGGTAGGTGCCCACCAAGGTGATGCCCACGTTGGGAAGGGTTTCGCCGGTTTCGGCGTCGGTCACGGTGCCGCGCAAAATGCCCGTCTTCTGCGCCCATCCACTGAGGGTGGCGAGCACAAGGACGAGAGTCCAAAGCAGCTTCTTACCAGGCAAAGTCATAGACGAGAATTTGTTCAAGCAAGTCTTCCATGGCTTGGCTGCTGGAGGCGACACGGTGGAGCTCAACAGAGAAGAAGACTTCGTTTATGTGGGCCGGGTTGCCGAGGTACTTTCGGCGTACTGCCACCAAATTGTCGCCCTGCCATCCGCTGAGTTTGGTCAATTGAGCGCGGTAAAAAACGTCTGCATCGGCGGACGCCACTAGAGGGCTAATGCCAATCACAATGGAGCTGGGATGGAGATCTGGGTAGTTGCCGCTTACCTGCGGCACCAAGGCCGAATCGGGTACCAAGCGCACCTGGCCCGAGGAGGTTACTATGCCGTCCATGGGGAAGGCTCCGATGTAGGGCGTGAAGTCCGTGTTGGGCCCAAAAGCCGTGCTCGTCATGAGCTTGCCTCCCTGGGTTGTGAAGGCTTGTAGGGCTTGAGCCATGTGCGCCAAAAGAGGCTGTGTCGCGCCTGTCACGGGATCGAGGGCATTGTCCGAATTGGTCACAGCCAACACGCGGTCGTACTGGGACAAAATATGCTTGAACGTCGGATTCCAGTAGTAGGGACGGGCCTCACCGCTGTTGGCATTGAGGTCAAGCAGGTCGTAGCTCAGGGTCAGGGCATTGAGCCAGCCTTGGTAGCTGGATGTGACCGAGGCAGTTTGCCCGCTGATAACCAGCAAATCTGACGTCGGGCGTAGCAAGGTTACCTCTAGGGCTGAATCCACTTCACTCGTCGCACCAGCGATATCCGTCAAGCGCACTTGGAAAATGTTTCCTCCACTTTCTTGTAAGCCATCTAGGCCAGTGAAGGCGGGCTGCACCGCATTGCCATAAAAGAGGGATGCCGTGGGCCCCATGCCGCCCCCCGCATCCGGCTCCAACACAAAGGTGAGCATGGGTTGCTTGGGGTCGATGGTATACCAGGTGCCATTGTTCATTCGGATCTCCGCCCCCGCAATCGTCTCATTGCCGTCGGGGTCCGTCGCGGTCCAGCGGTAGGTTAAGACGCCCAAGGCAGTGCCCAAGGACTGCGATGCCTGGTCCACTTCGGCTACGGGCGGGGCGTTCTTCAGCGGGAAGACCAGGCTGGCGGGACTCTCATCGCGCTGCCCTTGGTTGTCTATGGCCCGAACGTACAACGTGATGTCCGCCGTGTCACTGCCCGCTGGAATGGAAAAAAGAAAGACACTGTCTTGCTTGGTGCTGTGCTTCCAGGTCGTGCCGTCCAGGGAGAGCTCATAGCCGGTAACATAGCCGTCCACGTCGGTTCCGTACCAGCTCATGCTCACTTTCGAGTTGAGTCGGTCCGCCCCGAAGCGTTCAATGGACTTTACGGCCAAATGCGTTTCAGGGGCGATGTTGTCAATGGCTTCGCCGCGGTCACAGCCCATCCCACCCATGGCGATGAACGCCAGGAGAAGGCTGGCCGCACGAAAGGTGCGGGCGCTGCGAACAGGGAAAAGTGCGAAGCCCATGCGAAACTTAGTCGATCAAGGCGATGCGTAGGACTTGGCGCTGGCCGTCTTTATCCACAACCAAGAGGTAGGTGCCTCGGCCCAAATGTCCCACCGCTATGGTACCGCGGTTTTGGGTCAATCGGCCTTCAGAAACGGGACGCCCCATAGCATCTATGAGCTGGAAGGTGGCGCCCGCCTCGGCTTCGATCACGAGTGTCTCGCGGCCGGGGTTGGGGTAGGCACGCACCTGCAAGGCATCGGGATGGAGGATGCCCACGGTGCTCTGAGGCAGATCCGTCGTGTCCAAAGCAACGTTGATGCCGATGAAGTCATCGTTGTTACGCGGAAGGACACGGTAGTTGCTAAAGCCATAGAAGCATATGCCTTCCACGGCATCCATGTTCATGGTATCGCTCACCACGATGGGGGTCACCTCCATGCTGCCGTCCAACGTGTCGTAGGCGGCGTTGGTCACGAGCTGTACGTACAGGGAACTAAAGGAGGTGGCCGATTGACGTCCCGCCAAAACGAGGGCTCGGTTCCAGTAGCCCGCACCAGGGGTATTGGATACCGCATAGTCTCCAAAGCCCAGGTTGGTTTGAGCAATGTGCAACTTCTGTTGGGCCGGATCTTCCAAGCGAACCAAACAGCCTTCCCACTGCTCCCAGGCGTAGCCGTACTTTTCGGCACTGTCGGAAGGGTTCACAACGGAGGCCACAGGCATCATGCGGTTGCCTGTCTTGCTGATGGATGCCACGTTCAAACGGGTCATGCCATAGTATTCTTCTACTGTTCCACTCACGATCACTTCCTCTTCGCGGAAGAATTGCGTGATGCCCGAACCGACACACCATATACCGCTCCAAGGGCCGCCGCCTGCGTCTTGGATGTACAAGAAGCCCAAGTCGTGTTGCTTGGTGGACGCCGTGACGATGCCTTTAACCGTGACGTTTTGTCCCATGTACGGGCTGTTGCCATTGCTAGAAAGGGTGAACTGCAGGTCTTGGATAATCGCTCCGTTCTGTCGAACCGTGTAGTAGTCGACATTGGGCTGAGTTTGGCCTACAGGGGTAGTGGGGTAGTAGGAGGCATTGCCTTCGTTGTCCCAGGCCAAAATGTAGTAGCGGACCAAGGTTCCCAAGGGTTGGTTGGGCAGGGTAGCCTCATATTCGTCGGTAGAACCTGCGGCCAATGTCATGGTCATTTTGGTGAACTGAGTAGGAAGCAATGACGTATCCGCGCTGTAATACACAAATACGGAATCTACCGTCCCGTCAAAATCCGTGATGTTGCACACAAGATCCACCGATTGGTTGGGGGTGGGGACCATGGGATCGCGCTCAAAGTTGGAGATATAGGGAGGAGCATAGGCAATGACGTAGTGGGTGGAATCGAAAGGGTTCAATTCGTAACCCCTTGATCCAGAACCTACCAAGCATCCATTGCCATCGTGGCGAACCACCCCTTTCAAACTGGAGTAGAACGTACCCGGAACAGGGGTTACGAAGGATCCAGTGCTTTGGGGGGAATAGGGGTTTACGGTTTGCCAAGAAGGGAGCTTTTGGGCCAAAAAGCGATCCGAAACGTTGATCTTATTGCCATTGCCATCGACCACATTGAAGCTAATGCGGTTGCCTGAAAATGGAATGACTTCTGTAACGGTAACGTTGTTGAATTCGACAAAGCTGTTTTCCCATTGCTCACCGGTGGTCAGAATGTTGACACGCAAAGGATCATTTAGGTCGCCTACCGTGATTTGAGCTGGGGTGGGAAGGGGACGTGAGCCCATAACCTGGATAGAGTTGGCATCGATGGTTTCCAACTGGTTGCCGTTGTTGTAGACACCCACTCGGCCCACCACCTTGACCAGGTCACCGGGAATCAGGTATTCAATATTGGGAATAGGGAGCAGCTGACCTTGAGCATTGGTGTATACTCCCATGACTTCCATGCCGCGCCAAGCGCCTGCAGCACCCTGGGCTACCGTATCTACAATGAACAGGAAGGGACGGTGGCCTCCTTGAACGGAGCCTGAGGCCACTTCGGAACGATCACCCGGCGTCACCACGATGCCATAGGTCATGACGGTATCGCCGAGGTAGGCGGAGGTGTCATTGCAATTCGCTAGATCGGTGGCGGAAACGTACTGGATGTTCGTGATGGAGGTGTAAGGCAAGGCTTGGCCAAACGTGGCCACACTTAAAAGGCCTACACAAATGGTGAGAAAACGTTTCATAGTGGAGAGATTGATCATTTTAAAACGGTGAATTGGCCAGTGAAGAGCTCTCCTGTTAGGAGGTCTTGTACGGCGTAGAAATAGAGTCCTCGGGCGAGGATTTGGCTTTGGTCGGTCAGTAAATCCCAGGCATGTTCTCCGCCTGAGAAGACGCGGTCTTGGGCGGATTCCCCTGCAAAGGTTTGGAACCAGCGAATGTCGCCCCCTTGGTAGTCCGCGTGGTGCTCAAACTGGTCCATGACGTCGCCAGCAGGGGACGTAATGGTGATGCGGCAATCGGCGGGGAGGTTGGCGAAGACCAACTTGCGGGATTCTTCTTGGAAATTGGATTGGCCCTCCCAGGCGGCCCCTGCGTAATACGGGTTGGGGTAGACGAAGGGAGGGAAGTTCTTCATGCTCGGGTTCGCAGGGGTGCCCGCAAAAGCCCGCACATCATTCGCCAAAAAGCTGGACTCCAACGATTCCAGTTGGGTGTCTGGATTTCCTTGGTCAAAGGCGGTTACGGCTACCGCATGCTGCCACCCGTTGGGTAGGCCCTCCAAGGCATAGTGGTAGTGGTAGGCGGTGGTGTCGCCCGCAAAGTAAAGGGGTTCGGGAAGGGCAATGTCTGAGAGGCCGGTTTCGTAGAAGAGGCCATTGCCCGATAAATCGTACTCAGCGGCGCGAACAAAATCTTCGGAGAGGTTTTGGCTGCCTTCCACATCAAAGCCCAATCGACTCAGGTAGACTCGGTAGCCCTCAAAGTCCTTCTTCTGAGTGATGGGGTCCACACTTTCTTCGGCATTGCGGGACCAAAAGAGGTCAATGCGGTGGTCACCGGGGACGGCGCGCATGCGCGGGGCGTCGGGGGGGCTAGGCAGAATAAAGCGGGTGATTTTGCCGTTTCCGTCGCGGTCTTCGCCTTCATCTAAAAGGCCGTTGAAGTTGATGTCTTCGCCGTTGTAGGCGACTTGGGCCCATTCGGCGTTGCTGATAAAGCGCGCTTTTTGGGCCGCGGTGTTGGCGCTATTGGGCTGGCCATCGTCCACTTTCTTGCCCATGACGAAGGCGAAGGCGAGGGTGATTTCGTCGCCGGGTGCAAAGGCGCTAAATGGGCCCACGCTCACGAGGTCCGAACGGTTACCACTTGCATTCAACAAGCCTTGGATGTTCATGCCGACACCGTTTTGGCAATCCACACCTTGGGGATCATCCCAGCAGGGGTTTTGGTTGAGGCCCTCAGTCATCTTCACGTAGCGCTGCGGATCCGAGGTAGGGAAAAAGAAGAGCGCCTGCCCCGAATTGTTAAAAATCCACGCGTTGTAGTGGTCCTTGAACCCCGGCGTGATGTCTGGGTGCTTGAACCCGTTTTTGTCTTCGGCGCCCAAGAATTTTTGGCCGATGTAGGAATCGGTCAAGCCCACGTCGCCTGTCGCATCGTAGCAATAGGCCATGTGCAGGCTGTCCAAAAATCCATTTCCACCTTGCGAGTAGAAGACCGCTCCCCCCGAACCGGCTGGGGTGGCGTTGATGTTGCGCACCACCGTGTTGGCCCATAGGGCAATGTGGAGGTCGTCATAGGTTTCGAGGCCCACGTTTTTTATCGTGAGGTTGGCGATGACAAAAAAGTCCGAAAACCGGTAATTCCAGTTGTAGGTCTCCATGGTCACTTCCAAGCCCATGGGCGTCGTGTGGCCGCTGATGGGTATGGACGTTCCGGGAACAAGTAAGTTGGCATCCGTAAAGGTGCTCTTGAAGTCCTGGTGCGAGACGGCCTCAGGGCGGAAATTGGGATTGTCCCGCAGCGAGGAAATCTCCTGCATGCCACCCATGGAATTGGTGAACTCAAAGCCTCCACGGCCCGGTGCATAACCTTGCGGCGCATCGTAGGCGGAGGTGCTCACTCGCACGGTACCGCTCCCATCGATGCCGCCGATCCAAATACCTGACTCGAACAGATGCTCCGTTCCAGATCCTGCTGGGTATTCGCCCGACGGATTTCCTGTGCCGTCTTTGTAGCCTCGGAAGGCGTTGCCAAAGGTGCCTACATTGGTCACCGTCATGCGAACGTTGCTGGCGTTGGTCAGTTTCTCCACGAAGTTCTGGCCGTGCACGAAGCCGGTGCCCAGCATCCAGGTAGCGAGAGTCAGGTGTAGCTTTCTCATGGCAACTTGAGGGTGCTTTGCAGGCGCCCCTGCGGTTCAAGAACAAAGAGCACCAGCCCCGAAGAGGTCGGCAGCCCCATGGGAAAGCGAAGCGACGAAACGCGGCCACTTAGGAGTGTTCGGCCCAAAAGGTCCACACAGCGCCAGGTCGAACCCATGGCGGTTTGGCTCACCTCTACCCAGTAGCCGTCTTGGCGGTTGCCTAAAATTTGGACCGGTAGGGCATGCGTCTCATCCAGGGAAATCTGCAAGCGCTCCACGTCGATGTCCACGTACACGGGCAGGTGGTCGCTCATCTCGTACAAGGCCGTCAACACATTGGCGGGTACAGAATTATTGGTCGGCGAATTGATGGACGAATTGAAGTGCAGCCCATCGTTGCCCACGGGCGTCAAGGAACCTGCCACATAGGTCATCTTTCCAGAGCCATTGGCCACGTTGTCGTTGAAAAGGACGTGGTCATAGCGGTCGTCCAACCCTCCGCCCGAAAAGCACCCGTTGTTGGTGGCGCCGTCTCGGGTGCTTTGGGTATGCAGATTTCGGAAAGTGTAGTTGTTGTTCCAGTTTCCGGGTTGATTCTCCGGATCGTTAAAGCGAATGCTGCTCGTACTGGGATTGAGCAAGTTTTGGAAGCCCGTTTCTTGGCTCTTGGGCATGTTGAGGTCTCCTGCCAAGAAGTAATAGTTCCCCACATTGTGGGATTGGAGGTAGGCCATCAGGGCCGCGGTCTCACGTGCCCGATCGGCGATGTCGCTGGCCGTGGAGCCGGCCTTTAAATGCGCCGCAAAAACGGTAAAAATGACCGTATCCGGGTTGATGTACAGCAAGCTGTCTTTGTAGTAGAAGCGCTTCACGTCAATGCCGCGCACCAGATTCTGGTTGCTGACATCCTTGGTGATGATGTCTTGGTCGAGTAGCCCCAGCTTGTTTTGGTCGTAGTAAATGCCGTTCATCAGGGACGAACCGTTGGAAAAGAAATCCGTCTTTTCCCAGCGTGTTTCGCCATTGACATTGAGGCTGTAGGTAAGGATGCGACCATGCGGCGTGGCGTTGTCCCCGTTTACTTCATTGCAAATCAGCAGGTCAGGTTGTGTGTAATCTACGATGGTCCCGAGGTAGCCTTCCTTGGTAACGGGGTTGTTGCTGCTACTTGGACAGTAGCTGGTGATGTTGCGGTAGTTAAGCAGATTGTAGGTCATAATCCGAATGCGCTCCGGCGCCTGACCCCAAAGCGAAAAATTCCCCGCCACCAGGGCGAGGAACCAAATGAATTTTAACGTGTTCCGAATAACCTCCATCAAGGATTCAAAGGTACTTCGCCACAGCCCAAAAAAAGAATGCGATACGATCCCGCATTCAATTAAAGTTGAAAGGATAAACCTGCGCTGAGTGCCCACCCGGGTGCGTAACGGCTGAAGATTTGATCAGGCGCTCCAAAAGAGACATAGCTACTCACCACATCGTCGTTCAAGAGATTGCTTGCACGCAGTTTGAGATCGATGCCCTTCTCCTTGCCCACCTTTGTTGAAAAGCTGAAGTTGAGGCTGTGAAAAGGCTCGGTATACACATCGGGGAACAAGCCCATACCCACAATTTGAAGGGTTTGGCCCTTGACGTTGTAGTAGACGCCCACGTTGGTCTGGCTCTCGGGAGCCGTGTAACTTACGCCGCCGTTCAAGACATAAGGGCTTTGACCGGCCATGGCTCGGGTGTTGACGATGGTTTCGCCCACGCGCTCGTAGCTCTTTCGGGAATTGAACTCCACTTCACTCATGGTGATTTGGGATTCAATCAGTGTGATGTTTCCATTGAAGAAAAGGTTCTCCAATTTTTGGCTCATAGCGGCAAAGCTGGCGTTCCACTCGATTTCAGCGCCCAACATGGTGCCACGGCCGACATTTCGAGGTTGGAATTCAGTCGAGGTTTGCTGTTCGGCGATGCGCACCATTTCGATGGGGTTACTAAAGTCCTTAAAGAAACCACTGATGGAGAACATTTGTCCGCGCTCAAAGAACTTCTCCCAACGCACATCGGCATTGTTCACTCGGGTTTCGACCAGTTGGCCAGACCATGCGGCATATTCGAAGAAGGACCCGTTAAAAATTCGGTTCGTCAAGGGGTCAATAATCTGGGCAAAACTCAACTCTTTGAAGGAAGGGCGTGCAATCGTCCGGGTGGCAGACAAGCGCAAATTTTGCGATTCATTCAAGGAGTAAATGACGTTCAAAGAAGGGAAGAGGTCCAAAGAGTTAAGCACGACATCGTTGGTCAAATTCTTGCCATTCGTCACGTCCCCACTGGCGTATGTTTGATCGCGTCCTGTATGGCGCTGGATGAAGTGTTCGGCGCGCAAACCTAGGACTGCTTTGGTGCGAATGTTAAGCGCCACCTCTGTACTGACATAGGCATGCGCGGTGTTGCTGTTGGACGCGTATTCGTTGGGGTTGGGCGTATTGTTCCCAGACTGGTAGTAGATTCTATTGGGATAATTCGGGTATATATTGTCAGGATTTAGGACCTGATTGGGATCATCACTTGACCAGTTTTGAAGGCCAAAGAACTGCATATCGTAAAACAGGATTTCATAGTGGCGAAATTTGAATGCGTTTCCAACCCCGTATTTGAACTTTGCCGCCTCATCAAACAACGTAAGCTTGCGTGTCACGTCGTAGCGGAAAGGCACGTTGACTTCTTGCAGGTAGCGCCAGATGCGCGAAGGGTTGCCCCCCGCGCCCGCAGAGAAGAACGTATCCAAGGGACCATATGTGAAGGCCGTCTTACGGATGTCCGGATCGGTTGAAAGCGACAAGGTGGGCGAAATGCGCCAATCGATTTCGATACCTTTTTCGGGCTTTACAGTCGTTCCGTTGATCAGAATGTTGGTTAAGGAGCGCTGATTATATTCCAAGTTATTGGCAAAGGCCAAATAGCCCGATTGGCCCACTGCTTCGTCGTCATTGTCTATCGTGAATTGGCCCGCGCGGCTCTCTCCATTTTGCAGATGCATCAGTGTAAAGCGGTACTTCTTCAAATTGGTTTTGTACGCAAATCCCAAAATGCCGCCGATCAGCGTGCTTTGTTCACCGAGTTGACCGGATTGCTTGGTGGCGTAGCGCATTTCGTAGACGCTAGGATCGCTATAGCGCTGATATTCACCATAAAAGACGTCGTCGTAGAAGGTGTAGTTGTTCTTGTATGTCAAGGAAAACACATAGCCCAACTTGGGAATCTCGCCAGACTTTGAGGCCTTCTTACCTTCCCATTGATTTCCGGTAGAATAGCCCATGCTCACATCCATGAGGGACATACGCTTCATGGCGCCCAACGTGGGGTTAAAGCTCTGAACAAAGGCGTTGACTTCGCTTGTAGGGAAGAAAATGGGGGTAGGGATCTGGGGAGCACGTGCTCCGGTGGGAAGACGGCGGGTTCCATCGTCAAAGCCCAAGAAATCCAGGCGTCCTCCTTGGTATGTGAGGTAATTGGGATTCAAGTTCATGGCTGGATTGTAGCTCGTGCTGATCGAGAAGCTGCCCAGTTTCTTGTCTGGGAAGGCTTTGGTTTCGATATTCAACAAGCCTCCCGTGAAGTCAGCGGGTTGATCAGCCGTGAAAGACTTACTCACCACAATGTTGCTGACCAAATCCGTGGGGAAGATGTCCATTTGTATGGTGTTCTTATCCGGGTCCAAACCGGGGATGTCCATTCCGTTGAGTGTCGTCTTCGAATAGCGGTCACCCAATCCTCGGATGTAGACGTACTTCCCGCCTTCTACCGTCACACCGGTTACACGCTTGGCAGCTTCCACGGCGGTAGCATCGCCGATTAGGCCAATGCGGGCGGCCGAAATGCCATCGACCATGGCCGTGGATTTTTTCTTTAGGGTCAAAAGGGCCACATCGGTATTGCGTTGCACCTCCGCTACAATGGTTACCTCGTCGAGTTTTAAATTATCCTCCGGCTGCAGGGTCAACTCACCAAGCACGGTCACCTCATTGGCTAGCACTGTTACGCCCGTCAATTTGAGGGTTTGAAAGGTGAAGTAGGAGATTTCCACCGTGTGCGTCCCTGGAGCCGCTTTCAAGGTAAAGTGGCCGTCGAGGTCGGTCGCTGTATTTCCGCTTCCACATGTAGCGCAACTCACTGCCGCTCCAATGATGGTTTCGCCCGTTTCGCCATCCAGTACGGTTCCACGAAGCGTTCCGTTTTGAGCAATGGCGCTCAAAGAGCTGATAAACAGGGCAGTAGAAATAAAAGTGCGCATAGGTGCTCAATTTGTTGGCGCAAAAGTCCAAATAAAAAATGCCCGCACTTTCGTGCGGGCACTTGTTTAACCATTTGTTAATGGTTTAGAAACTTACTGGATAACACCAGCTTGAGCGGCCCAAGTCCAACCAAATACAGAGATGTTGGCTTTAGGTGTTGTTCCGGCGGTGATGCCAGGATGTGTGCCGTTGTTTTTGATGTAGTTGCTTACCGTATCCACATTTAGAACGATGTCTGTGTAAAACACACCGGCTGCATCAATTCGGTTGATGATTTGACCGGGCATGATATCGGTGATGTAGATCGATTCCAAGCTGACCAATGAGTTGGCGTCGGTGTTGATCAAATCACCTGAAGTGATGTCAGCACTTGAGGCCTGAACATTGCCATTTTTGATGGTATGCGAGGCTTCATAAGCACCTTCTGGACCGTCCAATTCAAAAGCACGATCGGAAGGAGTGATGACGACAAAATTGTCCAAAGTGCCACCCCAAGATTGGTCGGTATCGATACCGTCGTCGCCGGCGTTCCACACCACTACATTGGTCACATTTACGGTTCCACCAAACCATTCAATACCGTCGTCTTGGTTCGAAACAACCTCTACGTTTTCAACAGTCGTTCCAGAACCAACACCCCCAAGGGTCAGGCCATTGATTTCGTTTCCGGAACCGATGTTTGCACCGCCGTGACGGATGGAAACGTACTTCATAACACCGGAATTGTCTGCATTATCCGAACCGCCGTAAAGACCGTTGGCGTCAGAGGTGGGAATGCCTTCAATCTGGACTTCCGACACGTCGCCAGAAGAGTTCGAAGCAGAAATTTTAGCGTTTCCAAGAACGATGACACCACCCCATAGGCCGCTTACGTTGGGGTCAAGATTTGGGCTCTTGAAATCTCCAGTCATCAATTGGTCGTAGGTGATTTCATCCGCCACGGTTGTGAAGATGATGGGCATCGAGGCAGTTCCTTCAGCCATCAATTTGCCACCACGGGCAATCAACAGGGCGGTAGCGTTGGCACCTGTGCCTGCTTCACCCTTGATGACGGTACCAGGCTCAATGGTAAGGGTTGCGCCAGCCGTAACGGTAATACGTCCACCTAACTGATAGACGGTGTCTGCGTACCACGTTTGGTTGGCGGTAACGTTTTCAGAGATAATTTTGGTTTTATTATCTCCTGGGTTTGGATCCACCGGGGTGGAAGGCTCGCAAGAAGCAAATGTGACTGCTGCGACTGCAAGTATTGAAAGTGTCTTGTACATAAGTCTGTTCGTTTGTTTGATGAGGCAAACCTATCGGGCCCATGTTACGAGACGATTAAGCGAACATCAACAAATATTTCCCCACGGCTCCCGAGGGTTTTCGTAATATTATCCTAACATTCCAACGGGGGATGTTAGCCCCAAATCGATTCGGTGTTATCGAATTGTAAATCCCCATTTTGCAGGGTTATATGGGGGTAAATTGGGAATATCAACCCCATAAATATGGAGTTATGAGTAAGCATACCATACTACTCGTCGACGACGATCCGGACATTCGTGAATTCCTTTCCTTCAATCTTGTGAAGGAAGGTTTCAAGGTGGAAACAGCCAAAAACGGACTGGAAGGGGTCGAGATGTGCAAAAAATTCAAGCCGGACTTGGTCCTCTTGGATGTGATGATGCCTGGGATGGATGGAATGGAAGCCTGCGAGGCCATTCGAGCCACTCCAGAAATTGCCCACACCGTGATCGCTTTTCTGAGTGCTCGGGGGGAGGATTACTCCCAAGTGGCCGGTTTTGAATCAGGTGGGGATGATTATATCACCAAGCCGATTCGACCCAAGGTCTTAGTCAGCCGAATCAAGGCTTTGCTTCGCCGAAATGCCAAGTCCGAAGAAGGTGAATCGAACATCATTGAACGGGGCGATTTGCGCATCGACTTAGAAAAGTACCAAGTGCATCAAGGGGAGGGAATCCTCGACATGCCACGCAAGGAGTTTGAGCTGCTTCAACTCCTCGCTAGCAAGCCGGGCAAGGTTTTCTCACGCGATACCATTATGGACCGTGTTTGGGGAACAGAAGTGGTGGTCGGGGGCCGTACAATTGACGTACACATCCGAAAAATCCGTGAAAAAATTGGCGACGACCGCATCAAGACCATCAAAGGGGTGGGCTATAAATTCGAAGAATAAGTCCGAATGCTAGATCGTCCAGAACGGATTGCCTTTTTTGTGGCGGCTTGCCTGGGTCCGGTCGTTTGGGGCGTCATGTTTGCCCTGTTCGTCCTTGTCCAAAGCCCCTCCGGGGGATTGCCATTGCCCATTGCAGAAATCCCCTTTCTCGAAATCTCTCTGCTGAGCATCTTCATCGCGAGTTCCGTCGCCTTTTTGGTTGAGGCCTTGGTCCGCCAATTCCTGTACACCCGATTGCTCAAGATTTACAAGGTGATTTCCAACCCGGACAAATACCGAAATGCGCTTTTGGCCGATGCGGAAGAAATCGGAAAAGTAGAAATGGAAGTGCGCAGTTGGGCTCAACGCACCTCCACGGAAGTGGTCAACTTGCAGGCCCGAGATGACGTGCGCCGCGAATTCATTGCCAACCTCTCCCACGAACTTCGGACGCCTATTTTTAATATTCAAGGCTACTTACTAACCTTGATCGACGGGGTCAAGGAAGGCAAAGTCCGCAAGGACTATCTGAAAAAAGCCAACCGAAATGTGGAGCGCATGATTCGCTTGGTGCAGGATATGGATGTCTTAGCACGTCTCGAATCAAGCCAGTTGGCGCTGAATAAAGAAACGTACAGCCTCTCAGAGCAGGTCGAAGATGCCCTCGAGCAAATGTCTGATCGACTTCAGAGTTCAGACATTGAGGTGATTCGTGACTATGATGCCGCATCGCCCTGCATGGTTCATGCGGACCCTGAACGCATGGATCAGGTTATCCTGAATTTGCTGAGCAATGCCATCAAATATTCTCGTGAAACCGAAGGAGCCTTCGTGAAGGTCTCGATACTGGATGCGGAAAAGAACTACAATGTGACCATCGAAGACAATGGCATTGGCATCGCCAAAGAAGACCTCAATCGGGTGTTTGAGCGGTTCTATCGCGTGGACCGGAGCCGAACCCACACAAAAAAAATCGGCGGAACTGGTTTGGGGCTGGCCATCGTCAAGCACATTATTGAAGCCCACGGGCATTCCGTCAAGGTGACGAGCGCCCTGGGTGCCGGCACGACGTTCTCCTTTTCGATTTCAAAGGGAAGCTAAGTCCCAAGCGCCAAGCAGCCGTTGGTCTGCCGTACCTTTCGGGTATGGACGACGCCATCTCAGGGCGCATAAAAGCCCTCCAAGAAAAATATGCCGCTTCGGGCCAAGAGTTGTTAGACTTTTTGGACGGATTGCTCGAGGCAGACTACCTCACATATTGGGATTATATCCGGTTGGATAGCTTGCTGAGTCTTCAGCAGCCCCGTACTTCCCACCATGATGAGCCTATTTTCATCATGTACCATCAGATTACGGAGTTGTATTTCAAGTTGGTGCTTCATGAGTTGGAACCCATGGTGGCCGCGGAATTGACCGACCAAGAAGCCCTCACAGAGGCTATTCGTCGTGCCAACCGCTACTTCGGCGCCCTAGAGCACAGCTTTGGTGTCATGGTGGATGGTATGGACCGCGAACAGTTTTTGCGCTTCCGCATGGCCCTCATTCCTGCAAGCGGTTTCCAGTCTGGCCAGTACCGTATGATTGAGCTGGCGAGTGCGAAGCTCAACGACTTGGTGCACCTCGAAAAACGTGAGATCCTTGCCTCCGAAACGAGCACGGACACCCTACTGGAGAATATCTATTGGCTGCGCGGTGCTACACTTGAAAAGGATGGCCAGAAGACGCTCACCTTGCAGCAATTTGAATTAAAATATGGCGAGGAATTTAGCAAGCGTGCCCGGAAGGCACAGGGGCGGTCCATTTCTGAGCGTGCGGCAGTCCTACATGCTTCGGGAAGCCTCCACGAGGATCTAGTGAAAGAGCTTCGTGCCTTTGATCAATATGTCAACGTTTTGTGGCCTCTACAGCACTACCGTTCCGCGGTGCGCTACCTGGCGAAACAACCAGCAGATGCCCGCGCAACGGGCGGGACGAATTGGCAGAAATACCTTCCCCCGCGCTTCCAAAAGCGTATTTTCTTTCCCTTTTTGTGGTCGCCCGAAGAACAGGCGGAGTGGGGCAAGTCCTTTGCAGATCGCTATTCACAAGGGGTATAGCCTGTCCGCTCTGGGATTTGGCAGTCGATGTGGAAAAACTCCATGGGAATGCTGAAATTTTACGTGGCTTTCCCGGAGGTGGTCCGTAGTTTTGAACTTTCCCCACCTAGTCGATGACCTCTCCCAAGAAATCCAAAAAGCGTCTTGTGCGCCGCGCCAAAGCCGGTGGTATGGGCGTGTTGTTCGTGACCATTCTCTATTTCTTGGTCCGGGCCTGCACCGGGTCTGGTGAGGATCCCTTCCTGGGTGACTCGGGAGAAGTCGTGGACCCCGGTAGCATGTATGGCATATCCTTGGCCGAATATGCCCCTACGCGCTACCTCGTGAAGGAAGGCCAAGCATTCGGACAAGTCATGGATGAGCTAGGCGTGCCGTATCCCAAGGTGGCCAACTTACTAGAAATGGCCAAAGGAACCTTCAATCCACGCCGATGGCGCGCAGGAGATGCTTATTGGGTATTTCGTACGGCGGACAGTGCCTCCGCGGCGCAGTATTTCGTGTACGAATCCTCGCAGACGGAGTACATCATATTTGGTTTGGACAGCTTGTATGTTCAAGCCGTAGAGCGCCCCACCAAGGTGGTGCAACGGATGGTGGCCGGTTCCATTGAAAGTTCGCTCTATGAAACCCTTTCCAACCAAAATGTATCGCCAGCCGTAGCCGTCCGATTGAGCGAAGTCTACGCCTGGACTATTGACTTCTTCCGAATTCAAAAAGGAGATCGCTTTGAAGTGATTTTTGAAGAGCGCTATGTCGATGACACCTCCTTTGTTGGGACCGGAAAAATTCTCGGAGCCCGCTTCGTGCACAATGGGAAGCCTTTCTATGCCTTTCGTTTTGAAGATGAAGCCAACGGAATTCGCGATTTCTATTCCGAAGAGGGGGAAGGGCTGAAGCGAATGTTCCTCAAGGCACCATTGGAATTTGCGCGCATCACTTCACGCTATTCGAAAAACCGTTTCCATCCGGTTCAGAAGCGTTGGAAGGCCCACTTAGGTACGGATTATGCGGCACCAACTGGTACGCCCATCCTCGCAACGGCGGGTGGTACGGTTGTCGCGGCCACGTATACGAGTGCGAACGGGAACTATGTAAAAATCAAACACAACGGAACCTATACCACACAGTATCTGCATATGAGCCGCATCGCAAAAGGTATGCGAAATGGCACACGCGTAGAACAAGGGCAAGTAATCGGCTATGTGGGCTCAACGGGTTTGGCGACCGGGCCTCATGTCTGCTACCGCTTCTGGAAAAATGGGAAGCAAGTGGATCCACTGCGTGAGCCCATGCAACGGACGGAACCCCTGCCATCCAAATTGTGGGCAAGTTACGAGGCCCACATGGCGCCGCTCAAAGCACAGATTGATTCCTTGGCTGCGCTTGCCGAGTAGGATTTAACCTACCACCACATTTACAATACGGCCTGGCACGACGATCACTTTTCGAATCGTTTTGCCGTCCACATAGCCCTCCGTTTTTTCATGGGCCCGCACGAGGGCTTCGACTTCAGCGGCCGTATTCGTCGTGGGTACTTCCACGAAGAAGCGCGTTTTCCCGTTGAATTGGACGGGGTACTGGATAGCATCCTCCACCAAAAATTCCGGATTCAATACAGGGAAAGGAACATAGGCCATACTCGTCGCCCCCCCCAATTGTTCCCACAGCTCTTCCGCCAAGTGAGGAGCCAGGGGGGAGAGTAGGATCGCAAATTCGCGGAGAGTGGAGGTGGAAATGGACGTTTGCCCGGACCATTCGTTGACCGCAATCATCATAGCGCTCACGGTGGTGTTGAAGGATAAATTCTCCATGTCTTTCTCCACTTTTTCGATGAGCTTGTGCAAGGTCTTGAGTTCGTCTTTGCTCGCAGCATCGGCGCTGCGCTTGTCCATCAAACGGGTGACCTTGCGCAAGAATCCGGTCACGCCGCTCAAGCCCTTAGTATCCCAGGGCTTGGACTGTTCCAATGGGCCGAGGAACATTTCGTACAACCGGAGGGCATCAGCGCCATGGTCGGCACAGATGGCATCGGGGTTGATGACGTTGTGCTTGGACTTGGACATCTTCTCCACTTCCCGATCAAGCTTAATCGGGCCATCAGCGGGTTCAAAGGTCGCCTGGGCAAATTCGGGCAGCCAAGCTTTAAAGCCGTCTCGGTCCAGTTCGTCTTTTTCATTCACAAACCGAACGTCCACATGGATTCGCTGGCTCTTACGGCCCTGTAACGCATCCGAACTCACATAGGTTTGAGTGCCTTCAAGCCGGTGCACAAAGGCCGAAATGCCCTGAATCATGCCCTGGTTGACAAGTTTTTGGAATGGTTCGGCGAAGGGGATATGCCCCAAATCCTTCAGGACATGACCCCAAAAACGGGAGTAGAGGAGGTGGCCGGTACCGTGCTCGCTGCCGCCGACATAGAGGTCCACTTGGTTCCAATAGTCCACTTTGTCTTTCGCGGCAAAGGCGCCGTCGTTCTGGGCGTCCATGTAGCGCAAGAAATACCAGGAACTTCCTGCCCAACCGGGCATGGTGGTGGTCTCCAAGGGAAGGCCTTCGCGTGACTGCCACGCCGCCGCACGCGCTAAAGGAGGCTCGCCGTCTTCCGTGGGCAAGTAGGCATCTACGGCAGGCAAGACCAAAGGCAACTCTTCCAAAGGCAAGGTCTCGGGCACCCCGTCGCGGTAGGCCACCGGAATGGGCTCGCCCCAGTAGCGCTGGCGGCCAAACACCGCGTCCCGCAAGCGGTACTGCACGCGTCGCTCGCCCAGACCACGCGCTTCCACTTCCACAATGGCGCGCTCAATGGCTTCTTTGACCTGCAAGCCGTTCAAAAAGTCCGAATTCACGAGGGCGCCCTCTTTGGCGTCGTACGATTCTACGGCCAGGTCTCCACCGGCTACCACGGCTTGGATGGGTAGATCAAAATGCTTGGCAAAGGCATAGTCGCGGCTGTCGTGCGCCGGAACGGCCATGATGGCCCCCGTTCCATAGCCCATCAATACGTAGTCACTGGTCCAGATGGGCACTGGAGCGCCTGTGAACGGATGGCTGGCATAGGCTCCCGTGAAGGCGCCGGAAATCGTTTTTGTATCCGCTTGGCGGTCACGCTCGCTGCGGCGTGCCGAAGCTTCTTGGTAGGCCTCCACCTCCTCGCGTTGAGCGTCTGTGGTCAGCGAAGCGAGCATAGGATGTTCTGGGGCAATGACCATGAAGGTCACGCCGTACAAGGTGTCGGGTCGGGTAGTAAAGACCTCTAGGGCTTCGCCCTCGATGCTAGGAAGTCCAAAGCGGACACGGGCTCCTTGGCTGCGGCCGATCCAGTTGCGCTGCGTCTCTTTCATGGAATCGGACCAATCCAAACTGTCCAGCCCGTCCAGCAGGCGCTGGGCGTAGGCAGAAATGCGCAAGCTCCACTGCAGCATGGGCTTTTGAACGACCGGATGACCGCCGCGTTCTGAGCGCCCATCGACCACCTCGTCATTCGCCAAAACGGTTCCCAAAGCGGGGCACCAGTTGACGACCGATTCGGACCGGAAGGCGAGTCGGAACTGCTGCAAGAAAGCTTCACGCTCTGCGGCATCGAAGTTGCTCCATTCTTCAGGCGTACATGCAGGATCGCCATGGTGGGTAGCGCGCAATCCTTCGGTGCCCTGTGCAGCCAAATGGGCGATCAAGGTATCGATGGATTCAGCCTTGCCGCTTGCTTCGTTGAACCAGGCGTGAAAGAGTTGAATGAAAATCCACTGTGTCCACTGGTAGTAGTCGGCGTTGCACGTGCGCACCTCGCGGCCCCAGTCGAAACTGAAGCCGATGCGGTCCAACTGCTCGCGGTAGCGGGCAATGTTGGCTTCCGTCGTGATGGCGGGATGCTGGCCGGTCTGGATCGCGTACTGTTCGGCAGGCAGACCAAAGGCATCGTAGCCCATGGGATGCAAAACATTGTAGCCGCGGTGGCGCTTGTAGCGCGCGACGATGTCGCTGGCGATGTAGCCCAGGGGGTGCCCCACGTGCAATCCGGCTCCTGAAGGGTAAGGAAACATGTCCAGCACATAAAATTTGGGCTTATCACTCGGGAATTCAGCCGAAAAAGTTCGGTGCTCTCTCCAGTAAGCTTGCCATTTGGCATCCAGTTCAGCGGGGCGGTACTCCATGGGAGCAAAAGTACGCCCTGAGCGGAGATTGCACAGGCGGGGTGGCCGCAGGAATCCACGGGGGAATCCACGCCAAATAGCCGGGCAATTCGTTAGATTTGCACTATGAGCCGACCGAAAGGAGAAGATCAGTTTAATCGGAAGCGCTTGCGCTATTCCTACCTCTCGGTCATCGTGAGCATTGGCCTAGTTCTGTTTGTCCTGGGCGTGATGATGACGCTCCTCTATCAAGCGCGCACCCTGACCAACGAACTCAAGGAAAATTTCACCTTCACGCTGTTCCTGCGACCCGAGACCACCACGGCCCAACGGGAAGCGCTGGAAGCGACTTGGGCGATGGCCCCGGAAGTCAGGCAGATTGTCTTCATCAGCAAGGAAGACGCCGCGGCCAAATTTCAATCTGAACTCGGCGAGGACTTTGTGGACTTTTTGGGCTACAATCCGCTCAGTGATGCATTGGACCTCAAGTTGAATGCAGATTTCGTTACGCCAGTGGTGCTTGACGACCTGAAAGCACGTCTGTTGAAAGAGTCCATTGTCGAAGACATGGTGTATGACCGGGCATTAATCTCCGCGATTCACAAAAACATAGGACGAATCACAACGGCCATGCTGGCCGCCGCTTTCGTACTTCTGTTGGTTTCCATGGCCTTGATCAATAGCTCCATTCGGTTGGCCATTTATGCCCGACGGTTTTCGATTAAAACCATGCAGTTGGTGGGGGCCACCAAAGCCTTTATTCACCGACCCTTTTTGCGTCAGGGCCTCCGACTGGGACTTTTTGGAGGACTGTTTGCTGCAGTGCTCTTGGCCATACTCTTTCAATCGACCCGTCAGGTGTATCCTGAACTGGCCAGCTCGCTGCCATGGACCCTATGGGCCTTGGAGGTTTTGGCCATGACCGTGGTGGGACTTCTCCTCACGGCAAGCAGCACAGCCATGGCGGTCCGCCGATACCTCGCTCTCAAAACGAATCAACTATACGACTAATGAGCCAAAATTCCTTTCTCTTCGACAAAACCAACTACCTCTTGTTTGCGGTAGGACTCGCCCTCATTGTGCTTGGCTTTATCCTCATGGCCGGGGGCGGCTCGGAAGATCCCAACGTATACAACGAGGCGCTTTTTAACGCGCGACGCATCACCTGGGCGCCGCTCTTGATTGTATTGGGCTTTGTGGTGGAGGTATTTGCGATTTTACGACGCCCGAAGTCATGAACGCGGACATCTGGAGTGCTCTGATTCTGGGCATTATTCAGGGGTTAACCGAATTCTTGCCGGTGAGCTCCTCGGGCCATTTGGAGTTGGGTCGGACCATTTTGGGAACCTCTTGGGATACGAGCAGCAACATGATGTTCACCGTGACCGTGCACGGCGCCACGGCCCTGGCTACGGTGGTCACCTTCCAAAAAGATATACGCCATATCATCGCGGGCTTTTTCAAAGGGAATACAGAGGAGCGCCGGTTTGCATTGGCTTTGGTCTTGTCCATGATCCCTGCAGCCATTGTGGGACTCTTTTTCAACGATGTCATCGAAATGCTCTTCGATGGGAATGTCTTCATGGTGGCCATCATGTTGATCATCACAGGCTTGCTTCTCTTCCTGGCGGACCGGGCCAAAAAAACTCATAAAAAAGTCACCTATGCCGACGCGTTGGTCGTGGGTCTTTCCCAAGCGATTGCCATCCTGCCTGGGATTAGCCGTTCGGGTGCCACGATTTCCACATCTGTCCTACTCGGGATTGATCGCGAACAGGCTGCGCGCTTTAGCTTTCTCATGGTCGTGCCCTTGATTTTGGGTAAAATGGCCATGGATACCTTGGACCTCTTTTCGATGTCCCAAACATACCAAGACCAACACCTCGCCCCCCTGTTGGTGGGCTTTGTCGCAGCCTTCATCACGGGTCTCTGGGCCTGTAAGTTGATGCTCAGCTTGGTCAAGCGTGCCAAACTCTCCGGATTTGCCATCTACTGCCTCGTGCTCGGAACCGTGGCAGCGGCATGGACCGTCTTGGCATGAACATACCCCCGGATGTAGAAACGCTTCAGGCAGGCTGGATTCTCTCTGTGGACAAGCCCTTGGGGTGGACCTCGTTTGACGTAGTTGCCAAAGTGCGCAATGCCCTCAAGCGCCGTTACGGGGTGAAAGTCAAAATTGGCCATGCCGGTACGTTGGATCCACTCGCCACGGGCGTGCTTGTTCTTTGCGTGGGTCGGGCCACTAAAACCATTCCACATTGGGTAGACACCCCAAAGGGCTACCGAGCCACCGTGCGCCTTGGAGCGACGACGGCCAGCTACGATGCCGAGACGGAAATACAGCCTACAGACCAAGCCATTCCGATTTGGAATGAGGCCATCCAAGCCGAACTTCTAGAGCGGTTCACGGGGGAGATTGACCAAATACCCCCCGTGTTTAGCGCGGTTCGCGTCGATGGCAAGCGGGCCTACGCGGAGGCCCGCAAAGGAAAAGAGGTGGACATGCCATCTCGCCGCGTTTCCATCTTTTCATTGGACTTTGTGCAAACCGAAGGGGACACGTGGGTCTTGGACGTAGCCTGCAGCAAGGGCACGTACATTCGGAGCTTGGCTCATGACATCGGCGCGGTGCTGGGATGTGGGGCGTATTTGGCGGGATTGGTTCGCACCCAGGTGGGTGACTTTCACCTCGAGGAAAGCCATTCCGTTCAGGAAGTCCTCGATGCCCTCTCGGCCTAGTTTTCGGACCCTCTAATCAACGGTTGCCCGGTAGGCCCAGAGAGGAAGTTTGGCTAAACACTTGACAACCCCCTATGCAAAAGGGTATCTTTGCCGCCTATGAAAATGAAGCTCTCCCATTTTGCGTATGATTTGCCTGAGTCGCTGATCGCGCAATACCCCACCGATTACCGCGATGATGCACGCATGATGGTCGTCCACCGCGAGACGGGCAAAGTAGAGCACCGCCAGTTCAAGGACATTCTAGACTACTTCGACGAAGGCGATTTGATGGTGATGAACAACACCAAAGTTTTCCCAGCCCGCATGTGGGGGAACAAGGAAAAAACGGGCGCCTTGATTGAGGTATTTCTGTTGCGCGAATTGAATGCGGAGAGCCGCCTATGGGATGTGTTGGTAGACCCAGCGCGCAAAATCCGCATCGGCAATAAGCTCTATTTCGGAGACGACGATTCACTTGTGGCCGAAGTCATTGACAATACCACCTCACGGGGCCGCACGTTGCGATTCCTTTACGATGGCAGCTACGAGGAGTTCCGAGAGAAATTGAAGGAAATGGGAGAGACTCCCTTGCCGAACTACGTACAACGTCCCTTGGAGCCGGAAGACGCCGACCGGTATCAAAGCATTTTTGCCAAAGTAGAAGGAGCTGTCGCAGCACCGGTAGCTTCCTTGCACTTTAGCAAGCATCTACTCAAGCGCATGGAAATCAAAGGCATTGAAACCGCTGAGATGACCATGCACGTGGGCTTGGGAACCTTCCGTCTGGTGGAAGTCGAAGATCTGTCCAAACACAAAATGGAATCCGAGCAATTCTGGCTCTATGACGATACCGCGGACAAAATCAACCATGCCAAGGCGAACAAGAAGCGCGTGGTCGCGGTAGGCACCTCGGTGATTCGATCCATGGAAAGTTCGACTATTACGGATAACCGTGTGAAGCCCACCAACGGCTGGACAAGCAAGTTTATCTTCCCGCCCTACGAGTTTACTACGGCCGATGCGCTGATCACGAATTTCCACGGCCCCCAGAGCACCATGCTCATGCTGACCAGTGCTTTTGCGGGCCATGATTTGACCATGGATATCTACAATCTCGCGGTGAAAGAGGGGTACCGCTTCCTCTGCTACGGCGATGCGTTGTTGATCATCTAAAAGAATATTTCCTTCTTGCATAAAAAAGCCCGGCACATGCCGGGCTTTTTTGATGGGTGAATGAAGTTCGGGGAAATGCGTGGCTCAGCGGCGACGGCGGCGACGGCGCTTGGACTTCTTCCTTGATTTGGCTTTGGTGGCGGTCGACTTTGAGGGCGCACCCTGGATGATGGATTCCCCGAAGAGGTAGCTCACTTTGAATCCAAGCAGGCCGCCAATGGTCGGGTACCGGTCATTGTTGATGTTGATGGCCGCCACGACATTGCCGGTAACAGGATCTATGATCTGGCTCAAGGAGGGGCGGTCCCAGTTAATGTGACGTTGGGCAACCCCGGCGTAGAGGTCCAGCATGATGTGTTCGGAAGGACGGCCTTGAAAGCCAAACACCAAGCCAATATCCGTAAAACGTTTGGTGGCACGGTAGGTGCTTCCGTTGAGTTCAAATCCTTTCGAGTAGGGTCGGTAGTGGTAATCAAACCCTAGGTAGTAGCCATCATTGAAGGCATTGCCTTCCGGGAAAATTTTAAATGAAGCGTAATGGCTCAGATTGATCAAATTGCGGTCTGCCAAATCATAGAAATCCTCGTAGCCCGAGAAAATCAATTCGTCCAGAGAGTTATTGGTCGTCAAGCCAAGTCCTGCTTCCGCCGTCAAGAAGTCATTGATCTTTATTTCATAGCCCAAGGGCATCTCCCCGATAAAAAACGGCAAAAAGTTGTATTTGATGGCCTGGTTGAGGGACGCCTTGGTATTGCTTTTGCTAGAGTTAGACGAATAGACTTCACCGGTTTCGACATTGCGTTTTTTCACCACAACCGTTTGCCCTTGGGCATCAGGGAGGAATCCCACCCCTAGCAAGAGGAGGGTCGTTAAGGAAAAAAGGCGCGTCTTCATCGTTGCATCGTTTCTTTGCAAATATTCCAAAACCCTGCCACAATGCGTTCATTGAAGTACATTTTTCTTTTTTTCTGGGCATTTGGCCCTGCATTGTACGGGCAATTACCGGCCTATGAGCTGCAGTGGGGAACCCCGTACCGCTACCGCGATGTGCAAACGCAGGATATTTTGGACATGGATGCAGAGGCCTTCTACACCTATGGAAGCCGCTACGCCCTGTTGACCGCTAACCGCTGGTACTTCGCGAAATATGACCGCAAGACTTCGCGGCAAGTTTGGCAATCCGAAATGGACCAAATCATCTACCAAGGGGACCGAACGGAATTGATTTCTACCCATGTGGTCCAGGGGGAGTTTTACATTTTTTTACAAGCCTACAACCGCCAAACGGACCAAAAAATCCTTCTGCTTCAGGTTTTAGATGCCCAAGGCGACCCCAAGGAACTGAAGGTAGTGGAACGCCTGGATGCCCGTCGGAAATACAAGGGCAGCTTTAAGATTAGCTTCTCCCAAGACCGCCAAAAGTTCATGATCTTCTCGAATCCTGACTACAGCATTCGGGACAATGAGAAATTCTCTGTGGCCGTTTACAACTTGCAGCTTGAACTGCTCTGGGCCAAGGACATCGAGTTGGACATTTTGGACCGCTATTTTAGCCTGTACCGATCGGATGTCACCAACGATGGCGATGTCTATTTCATCGGCAAGAAGACCCCAGAGCGCAACAAAGGCGAGCGCTGGGTTTGGGGCGAATCCAATGAGGAGTTCATCGTATACCGCCTGAGTGGAAAGGATGAGCGCGTATTTGAAATTGATTTAGGTCTGGATCTGGTCTATGTCACCAACATGGGAATGGAATTGGATTTTGGGAACAATACCATGGCGATTGCCGGATTCTATTCCGAGCAGGGCTACAACCGGGCCTCCATGAAGGGCATGTTTTACATCACGCTCGATCAGGCCGAGGCCAACGTCGTGTCCACCCACCTTTCACCTTTCTCCACGGAATTTTTGGATGAATTTATGAGTACTGGCCGAGCTACCCGGGGCGCGGAAATTCGGGAGGACTTTGTCTTCCGGCATTTTTTGCACCGTCCGGATGGGGGGGCCTTTGTGATTGCGGAGGACTATGAAATGCAAGTGGTGACCACCCAAACCCGCAACGGTACGGTGACGAACTACTACTATTACTACTACGACATTATCGCTTTTGGCATTTCGGACAAGGGCGAAATCGAATGGTCGGGCCATGTACCCAAGCGGCAGTTTTCCAAAAATGATGGAGGCCGGGCTTCGGGCTATTTGCCCTTAGTGGACGGCAAGCAACTTCACCTCATTTTCAATGACCACAAATCAAACACCAAGCGATTTGGGGTGCGCCGTCCGGTGGTGATGCGCAACGCACGGACCTCCAATGTGGTAGCTGTTACCATTACCCCGGAGGCGGAAATGCTTTACACGGTCTTGTACAACAACAGCAAAGACAGGGTCCAAACCCTTCCGCGCCGAAGCACCTCGAGCGAATTGGTGCAAGGCGAAGCCGTCTTTTATTCCTACAGAAAAAACAAGGTCCAATTTGGATCGCTACAACGTGTGAACGAGTGATTCCTTCCCCCAAAAATCTGCGAAGCCTCTCCAAAGCGGACCTGCAAACCCTTTTTGCGGAATGGGGCGAACCAAGCTTTCGTGCTGCCCAAGTGTATGACTGGATTTGGGCCAAAGGTGTCCACGCCATTTCGGACATGCGCAACATCCCTACCGCTCTTCAAGCCAAGTTGTCGGCGGAATATGCCATTCACCCCATTTCCGTCACGCAAGCCCAGCACTCTGAGGACGGCACCATCAAAAATGCTGTCAAACTTCCCGACGGCTTGATCGTAGAGTCGGTACTGATTCCTACCGAAAAGCGCATCACGGCCTGTGTGAGCTCGCAAGTGGGATGCAGCTTGAATTGTGCCTTTTGCGCGACCGCTCGGCTGAAGCGCATGCGCAACTTGGGACCCGACGAAATCTATGACCAAGTCCGTGCGATCCACCAACAAGGCATGGAGCACTTTGGTCGTCCGCTCACCAACATTGTATTCATGGGCATGGGGGAGCCCCTCATGAACTACCACAATGTGCTGACGGCCATCGAAAAGATTACTCAGCCGGACGGATTGGGCCTGTCTCCACGACGCATCACCTTGTCTACCGTGGGATTGCCCAAAATGATCAAGAAATTGGCGGACGATGGGGTAAAATTCCATTTAGCCGTGAGCCTGCATTCTGCCCGGGACGAAGTGAGGTCGCAGATCATGCCCATCAACGATGTGGCTCCGATTGCTGAACTCCGCGAGGCCCTAGAATACTGGTACCGTGCCACGAAACGCCGAATCACCTTTGAATATGTGGTTTGGAAAGGGGTCAATGACGCCCCTGAGGATGTTCACGCCCTCGTCCAATTGTGTAAGCGGATACCCGTAAAAGTCAACCTGATTGAGTACAATGCGATCGGGGATGAGCGTTTCCAGCAAGCCGATCCCGAGGCGCTCGAGGCCTATGTGACCGCATTGGCGCGCATTGGGGTCACAGCCAAGGTGCGCCGTTCGCGTGGAAAGGACATCGATGCGGCCTGTGGCCAATTGGCCAATAAGACCTTGCCGGAAGGGCTCAGCCCGATGCCGGCATAGATTGCCATATAAAATACACGGCCCTCCCGCCCTTGCGCCGTAATTTTGCGGCATGGTGACACGCAAACAAGTGGAAGAAGCGCTCAGCGCAGTGGCAAATGCCTCCGGCAAAGGATTACTCATGGCCTCCAATGGGTTGCGCAATGTGCAAATCATGGGTTCCGAAGTTATTTTGGATGTGGTGAGCGACAGCCCAGTGCTGCACCAAAAGAAAAAATTGGAGGTGGAAGTCTTGAAGGCGGTTCATGCGCGCATCGACCCGAAGCTTCAAGTGACCATTCACCTGCTTGTCGAAGCACCCGAAACGCCCGAATCCACCGTCCTTCGTGGGAAAGCCATACCAGGTATTCAGCATGTGGTCGCCGTTGCTTCCGGAAAGGGGGGCGTCGGAAAATCTACGTTGACCGCCAACCTCGCGGTAACCCTCGCGGGCATGGGCTTTAAAGTGGGCATCTTAGATGCGGACATTTACGGCCCTTCCATGCCCTTGATGCTGGATGTCGTAGCCGATCGCCCCGGGGCCTTGGAGGTCGATGGCGTCCGTAAAATGGAGCCTGTCGAGTCCTACGGCGTCAAAGTGATGTCCATCGGCTTTTTTGCCGGGACGGATCAAGCCGTCGTGTGGCGCGGTCCCATGGCGACCAAGGCCCTCAATCAAATGCTCCAAGAAACGCATTGGGGGGAACTGGACTTCTTACTCATTGACTTGCCTCCCGGCACGGGGGATATCCATTTGAGCATTGTGCAAGCCCTGCCTATCACGGGTGCGGTCGTCGTTTCCACCCCGCAGCATGTAGCCTTGGCAGATGCGCGCAAAGGTGTGGGCATGTTCCAAATGGACGCCATTCAAATTCCCGTTCTCGGCATCGTCGAAAACATGGCCTACTTCACCCCGGCCGAGTTGCCGGATATGAAGTACTACCTCTTTGGCAAAGAGGGCGCTCGCCAGTTGGCCTACCAACTCGAGGTTCCCTTCCTCGGGGAGGTTCCCTTGATCCAGAGTATTCGCGAAGCGGGCGATGTGGGCCATCCCGCCGCCCTGCAGGCGCAGGGCCCTTCGGTGGAGGCCTTTACCGAAGTAGTCCAAAACATGATTACCTCTTTGACCGACCGCATTGAGAACCTTCCCCCCACCGAAGCGGTTCGTATTACGACCATGGCGGGATGCAAAACCACGCCACGAAACGCATGAGTGACCTCCTAGACCGCGTCCACCGCGCCCTTGACGAAATCCGCCCTTTCTTGCAGAATGATGGCGGAGACATTCAGTTGGCCGAAATCACGGACAGCATGGAGGTTCGGGTCCGTCTGCTCGGCGCTTGTGCAGGGTGCTCGGTCAACCAAATGACCCTGAAAAACGGGGTAGAAACCACCATCAAAAAGTACGCCCCCGAAGTGGTGGCCGTGGTGCATACCCATGACTAAAATTCAATCCCACCTAGTCGTTCTCATTGCGGGAGATTCCGGCGATGGGATACAACTTTTGGGCTCCCAGCTCATTCGGGCTGCCGCCCAGAGTGGTCAAGATGTGCGGACCCTCAGCGATTTTCCTGCGGAAATTCGCGCGCCACAGGGCACCGTATCGGGCGTCTCGGGATTTCAGTTTCAAATGGCCTCCGAGGCCATTTTTGATCCAGGTGACGCGGCAGATGTGATGGTGGCCTTCAATGTGGCCGGATGGATGAAGCATCAGGGCAAACTCAAAGCAGGCGGGCTCTTATTGGCCTCTACAGACGGCTTTGATGCGCGTTCTAAAGCGATTGCCGGACTCCCGGCTGACGCGGAACCCTTGGCGGATGCCCACAGCCGCTTCCAAGTGTTGGAGGTGGATTTCAAGAAACTCACTGGGGAAGCGCTCAAGGATTCGCCACTCTCTGGAAAGGAAAAAAGCCGGGCCAAGAATATGACCATTCTGGGACTCTTGACGTGGTTGTACAGCCAATCTGCCCCGGCGATGGAAGCAGATTTGAAACGGCAGTTTGCGGGAGACCTCGGCGAGGCGAATATTCTGGCATTCCGAGCGGGCTACCACTTGGGGGAGACCGCGGAATGGACGGCATTCCGCCGGGAGGTGCCCCAACGTAAAGCCCAACCCGGCACCTACAAGACCATCTCGGGGAGCCATGCAATAGCCCTTGGATTGGCCGCCGTGGCCCGTCAACTCGGCCGTTCCGTTCTCTATGCTGGCTATCCCATCACTCCGGCTTCCGATATCCTTCATGAATTGGCGAGGCTCCGACCTGATGGGGTACTGCCCTTTCAGGCAGAAGATGAGATTGCATCGGTTACGGCGGCCCTCGGGGCCTCCTTTGCAGGGAGTTTGGGGGCTACGGCTTCCTCAGGCCCAGGGATTAGCCTCAAAGGCGAGGGTCTGGGCTTGGCGGTGATGATGGAGTTGCCTTTGATTGTCATCAATGTGCAACGGGGCGGTCCAAGCACAGGCTTGCCTACCAAGATGGAACAGTCCGATTTATTCCAAGCCATGTATGGACGCCATGGTGAAGCCCCGATGCCAATCATGGCCATCAAACGCACGGGCGAAGCCATGTTTGATATGGTTTTGGCGGCCAAAATGGCGGTAGAATCGATGACGCCCGTCATGGTTTTGTCGGACGCCTACATTGCGAACAGTGCCGAGCCCTTCCGTTTACCGGACTTGGCCGGATTGCCTCAGATCACCCCACCCCATGCGGACGTCCAACGTTTGCCGTATGCACGGGATGAGCACGGTGTCCGCCCTTGGATCACTCCAGGCACCCCCGAAGGGATGCACCGTCTGGGCGGCTTAGAAACCGAAGCCAATACAGGCCATGTGTCGTATGATGCGGCGAACCACCAACAAATGATCCGCGAACGGGCCAAAAAAGTGCAGGCGGTGACGCGCTTTTATGGGCCCTTGAGCGTTGAGGTGGGAGCGCCAACGGGCGACCTGTTGGTCGTCGGCTGGGGCAGTACCTATGGAGCCCTCCGCACCGCGGTGGAGGCTTTACGCGATGCCGGACATGCCGTGACCCATGTGCATTTAAAACACTTATTTCCACTTCATCCCGACTTGTTTTCCTTCATGGAGGGATTCAGCCAAATTGTTGTCGCCGAATTGAACGAGGGACAGCTGATTCACGTGTTGCGAAGCCAAACCACGCGCGAATTGGTCTTCTTAGGACAGACCAGTGGACAGCCCTTTGGCGCACTCGAAGTTCAACAGCGCTTGGCGCAGCATCTTTCCGACGCATGAAAAGTGGCAAAGACTTTCTTTCCGACCAAGAGGTGCGCTGGTGCCCAGGATGTGGGGACTATTCCGTCTTAAAGCAATTCACCGAAGTGTTGGCTCAAATGGATGCAGATCCGGCCAAAACGGTCGTTGTTTCCGGCATTGGTTGCGCGAGCCGCTTGCCCTACTATGTCAACGCCTACGGCATGCACAGCCTCCATGGCCGTGCCCCGGCTGTAGCCACTGGAATCAAGCTCGCGAACCCATCTTTGGATGTCTGGATCATTACGGGAGATGGAGACGCATTGAGTATTGGCGGGAATCACCTGATTCATGCACTTCGACGCAATGTTGGGGTTCCCATCCTGCTGTTCAACAATGAAATTTATGGCCTAACCAAAGGCCAGTATTCGCCTACAAGCCGCGCAGGGGCTATCTCCAAGTCCACCCCACTGGGAAGTATTGACCACCCTGTAAACCCGCAAACCTTGGCACTTGGAGCAGGAGCTACGTTTCTGGCTCGCAGCATGGACCGGCATCCCGCCCACCTTCGCGAGATGATGACTCGGGCCAAAGCGCACGGAGGGAGTGCCTTGCTCGAAATTTACCAGAACTGCAATGTGTTTCACGATGGGGCCTTTGAAGCCTTCACCGACAAAAAAACCCAAAGCGATCATGCCATCTTCTTGGAGCACGGCCAACCGATCACATTTGGTGTCGACCACGACAAGGCGCTTTGGCTGGACGGACAAACGGTCCGCATTGTTTCAACCATGGAGCGCCCTTTGAGCGAATGTTGGATCCACGATGAAACGGATGCCATGAAAGGCTTTGCCCTAGCGCGAATGACGGGCGAAGTGCGTCCCTTTGGCGTGCTCTATCGGGAGGATCGGCCCATCTTTGAAGCCCAAGTCCATGCCGCACATGCTCAGACGCGGAGCTTAGAAGAAGTCTTGGCGCTTGGCCGAACCTGGACGGTCGAGTAGGCAAGGATTTTTGCCCGCTACCCTGCGCGCAAACCAACACGACCCATACCCTACATTTGTACTTCGTCGAACGGCCCGGGGCAAACAAGGCACTGAAGGCAAGAGGCAAAAAGGACCTAGGCGTTGACCCCTTCCATCCTTTTTCCTTAATCCTTTCCACCCCTTTACCCTTCTCCCCTTCGACCCTTTAACTTTTTACCCCTTTACCCTCCATGGGACGCGCATTTGAATACCGGAAAGCACGAAAAATGAAACGTTGGTCCTCCATGGCCAAGGTTTTTACTCGCATCACCAAAGACATCATTATGGCTGTCAAGGAATCTGGGCCCAGTCCGGATGCCAATAGCCGATTGAAGGCCTTGATGCAGAATGCGCGCGATGCCAACATGCCCAAGGAAAATGTGGAACGCGCCATTAAACGTGCCTCGAGCAAAGACCAGGCGGACTACAAGGAAATGGTCTACGAAGGCTATGGCCCCCATGGCATTGCGGTGCTTGTGGAGACTGCTACCGATAACAGCACCCGCACTGTGGGCAATGTGCGTTCCTACTTCAACAAGTGCAACGGCAGTTTGGGCACGAGCGGAAGCGTGGAATTTATGTTTGACCGAAAGTGCTTCTTCAAAATGGCCAAGGGCACCCTGGATTTGGAAGAGTTTGAGTTCGAAATGATCGATTTCGGCGTGGAGGAAATCTTTGAAGAACACGACGAAGAGAAAGGCCTCGATCTCATCATGATCTACGCTCCCTTTGCCGAATACGGCGCCATCACTAAAGCGCTGGAGGAAAAGGGCATGGAGATTTTGAATTCGGGCTTTGAACGCATCCCCATGGATACGAAGACAATCACGGAAGAACAGCAGGCCGACGTTGAAAAACTCATCGAAAAACTCGAAGAGGACGACGACGTTCAGGCCGTATATCACACCATGGCCGGATGAGAAATCTAGGAATCCTTCTGATCGCGTTATGGAGTGTATCTGTCCATGGGCAGTCAGTGGAGATTCCAGTGGCCCCCAAGCGCCCTTTGTCCCATTCGGACTACGACCGCTGGGAAAGCATGAAATCGTTTGGTATGGACGGCATGGGCGACCTTGCCTACGCCATCGTCGCCCCTCAAGAAGGGGATGGGTACCTCGCCATTTACCAGTTGGCATCGGGGAAAGAAGTGGCCCGAATCCCGCGTATTTCGCGGGCAGAATGGCTCCCCAACACCGGTTCGCTACTCATTAAACAAGACCCTGCTGAGGCGGAAATGCGTCGCCTCAAGCTGAAGAAAACCAAGAAAGAAGACCTTCCGGTCTCTCAGGCGTATCTGCTCACGTTTGAAGCGGGTGCAGCAAGCAGCATCTCCCGAACAGACACCTTGGGGGCGATCACGCGTTGGGGCATACAAGGGGGCTACGAAGAAAATGACTCCGTCCTCGACGAACTTATTTTGGAACGTCCCGCCAAAGAGAAGGAAAAGCCCCATGCCGATTTCTTGACAGTGTTGATGGACTATGAAGACCTCATCGACGAAGCAACGGGCGCGGCAAGCGTGAAATTTTATCCGCCTGTAGTGGATACGCTGATGGCCTTTGACCGCGTGCTTGACTGGGGCTTTCCCAAAGAGGAACAAAACCTCTACGCCACGTGGTACGTCATCACAGAGCACAAAGACAGCAAGCTGGCGGAGCTGCACTGGGACCGCCCCGAGATCGCTGAAACAGCGGTGGAGTTCTCCAACGTCGCCTTTGCGTTCAACGGCATCATCTACCAGAAAAAGGACCGAAAAGACCAAGCCTACCCCTCGCTGTGGTACCGGGATGTGCATCCGGAGCGCCGCACTCCCATGCTCATTGCGGAGTACAATAGTCCAGGGATGCCTCCGGGCTATGGGCCGTATGCAGGAGGTAGAACGCATACCTACTTGGCGAATAGCGCCACGGGGGAGGCGGACTATTCCTACCCCTTCCAGATCACCCAGACGGTGAAGGCTCCGGAGTGGAACGATTCGACCACCTTGCCTGAGGAACGTGCCAAGTTGGATGTCTGGACCTACCACGATGCTCAAATTCAGCCCTTACAGGCGAAGCGAAAGCGAGATCTAGAGAGCCCCACCCTTTGGATGGCCTGGAGCCCGCAGGAAGGCTTGCATCAGGTCGGTACGCCCTCCTATCCCGAGGCTAGCTTGCCTTCCCATAATACGGGCGGTTTGGCGATTCGATACACCCAGGAGCCCTATGAAGGCCAGTACAGCTGGGATGTTCAGCTCCCCTATGATGTGGAACTCGTGCATGTGGCAACCGGCCTGACGGTCCGCGTCGGCACAAAAATGACCCTAGCGAGCGCCCCCCAGCTGAGTCCGGCAGGGGATGCCCTCACGTACTATGACCTTGTAAAGCGAGCGTGGTTCATGCAGCGCATCTTCGTCACGATGGCAGATACCATTCCTGGGGTGGTGGGCCTGACGCTGGAGCAACCTGTGAAGATTCCTATCCCGCATCCCGTGTACGATGAGGAGCACGACAGTCCCGCGCATCCCTATCCTTATGGCGCCCCAGGATGGACCCGAACGGGCTACTTCGTGGTCTACGATGCTTTTGATATTTGGGGCTATTCGCCCACTGGAGAACTGCGCCAGCTGACGGAATATGGGCGCAAGCGCCAAATCCGATTTAGAGTCGTCTCCCCCGAATATGCCCCGTCACCTTTTGTCGATGCCCAAGATGAAAGCCTCGTGGTTCGGCTCTTCGAAGAGCCTACCAAAAAGACCGGGTTGCACGTTTTGCGCTTTAAAGAGGGGTTCAATGCCTACACAGCAACATCAGAGCCAGGGACCTATGGTTTGCGTGGTACGATGGGCTTAATGGGTAGCAATGTCATGGTCGAGCCGGTGACCTGGGGGGATTTTTCAGAATCGGGCTACACCTATGCGCGATACGGCCACAAACTCCTCTTTAAGCGAGAAACTGTCGCTTCTTCTCCCAATCTTTTCGTGTACGATTACAGTCCTGAAAAGGGATCATCCACGGCGTTTAATGTTCAGCAGCTTACCGAACTTAATCCTCAACAGGACTCCTTTGTGTGGCCGCAAGTTCAGCTGGTTACGTACCGCGCCTTAGGCCGAGAACTGCAGGGCTTGTTGTACACCCCCGAAGGGGCTACTGGAAATGCAAGTTTGCCTGTAGTGGTGTATTTCTATGAGACCTATTCGGACCAATTGCACGATTATAAGACGCCTGCCCCTTCGGCATCGACAGTGAACGTTTCTTGGTTCTGCAGCAACGGTTATGCCGTCTTCATTCCGGACATCATCTACCGGGAGGGCCACCCGGGTAAGAGCGCTTTAGTATGCATCAACAAGGGGGTGGATGCGGCCCTGAAGGCAGATGCGCGCTTAGATGAGAAGCGCATGGGCCTCCAGGGCCAGAGCTGGGGCGGCTACCAGACGGCATACTTGGTTACACAAACCGACCGCTACGTCTGTGGCATGGCGGGAGCGCCTGTGAGCAACATGTTTTCTGCCTATGGAGGCATTCGCTACGGCAGTGGCATGTCCCGCCAGTTCCAATACGAGAAGACCCAATCGCGCATTGGCGCAACCCCTTGGGAAAAGGAAAAGCTTTATCGCGAAAACTCTCCAGTATTCTTTGCGGACCGCGTGAACACGCCCTTGCTCATTATGCACAATGACAACGATGGAGCAGTCCCCTACACCCAAGGCATTGAATACTTCATGGCATTAAAGCGTTTGGATAAGCCTGTTTGGATGCTCGTCTACAATGACGAGGAACACAACTTGATGCGCCGTGCCAACCGAAAAGACCTTTCTCAGCGCATGGGTGAGTTCTTTGATCACTACCTCAAAGGCTCCCCACAACCCGATTGGATGGCGCAAGGACGCCCCATCACGGCCAAGCCTGTGAACGCTAAGTAAGGCCGTGACTTCCGTCACAATTTGAACCAACAAGGACGTGGACCTTTGTATCACAAAAAATGAAATCATGACGATTAACGAAGCCATTAACCACCCCGACGCGACCATCGTTGATGTGCGTTCTGAAGGGGAATTTGCCGGAGGCAATGTACCTGGATCCATCAACATTCCTTTGCATACCGTGCCCGATCACGTGGAGGACTTCAAGAAAATGTCTCAACCCGTGGTGCTTTGCTGTATGTCGGGCAACCGTTCGGGCCAGGCCCTGATGTTCTTGCAAGCGCAAGGAGTAGAAGGACTCTACAACGGTGGAGGGTATGGTGAGGTCCTCATTCACAAGATGTAAGCGATGGGATTTTTCGCTAAACTTTTTGGGCCCAAGCAAGACCCTATGGAATGGGTGGCTCGAGGCGCTAAAATTGTAGACGTTCGAACCACAGGAGAATTTGCGAGCGGTCACCCCGCCAAGGCCATCAACGTCCCTTTGAATAGCATCGCTACCTTGCCCAAGAAAATAAAGGACAAGGACGCCGAAATTGTGCTATGCTGTGCGAGCGGAATGCGCGCTTCGGCGGCCAAACAAAACTTGGAAAAAATGGGCTATACGAAAGTGATCAACGCGGGTTCATGGACCAAATTGCGCACCCTAGCGGGCGCCGTGATGCTAGGTCTCACCTTTTCAGCTACGACGGCCTGTGGTCAGGCGACGGAAACCGCGCCAACACAAGAAACGGCACGATCGGCTCAACCTGAAAACTTGGATGTTGCCGCCTTCAAGGCGGCCAAAGAAGGCCATGTATTAGTCGATGTTCGCACCGATGCAGAAGTGGCTGAGGGCATGATAGAAGGCGCTGCGCATGTCGATTTCAACAGCGCAGATTTTGCAGCCCAAATGGAAGCTACTTATGGTGGAGACAAAGACCAAGCCATTTACCTCTACTGCCGTTCCGGCGGTCGCAGCGGAAGGGCTTTGAGTCAGTTAAAGCAAGCCGGATTCACCAATGTCCACCATCTTGTGGGGGGCTTTATGGCTTGGAGCGCAAGCGAGGCATTTGTCAAGCCTTAATCGGGCCGGATGCCATGGCTGAGATTGCAAAATTTAAGGACCTGATTGCAGGCGAAAAGCCTGTTTTGGTGGACTTTTTTGCCACCTGGTGCGGGCCGTGTAAAGCCCTTGCTCCCATCTTGATTGAGGTTGCACAGACCTTGGATGGAGAGGTGCGCGTGATAAAGATCGACGTCGATAAAAATCCAGCGATTTCACAGGCCTACCAAGTTCAGGGCGTGCCCACTTTGTCGCTCTTTAAAGCGGGTAAAATCCTTTGGCGTCAATCAGGTGTGCTGCCTGCGCAAACTATCGTGCAGCAGGTCCGGGCTCACTTGCCCGGTTGAACATCTGGAGCACGCACCACGAAGGCTTGAGGGAAGCGTCTCCGCCAATGTTTGAGATCGTGCTCAGCGGCCAAACGAATGGGGTAGAGGCCGACGGAAACTTTAAAATTGGGCTCGTCAAAATGAAGGAGCACTTGGGTCGTCCCCAAGGAATCTTGAAGGCGTCCGTACCATTGGGTGGCCTCGAAGCGCTTCCCGCTAAATACTTGAATGGTGTACCGCTCCATGTCCATCGAACGTCCCTGCGTGACTCCCGCAGCCAAGGCATTGCGTTGGGCACTCCACGCGGAATCGATGGCTACCCCTTCGAGCACGATGACCGAGTCCCCCATGGACGGCACAGCGTAGGCGGAAGTGGCATACGGATGGCCCGGTAGAAACCAGTTCAAAGTGACCACAAGGGCTAGAAATGGGAGGCGGCGTTTCATACCGCAAAGTTGGGAAAAACTTGGAGATGAAGGCTTATTTAGACCAATTTTAAATTAGCAATAACCCTGTCGTTTTCTTCAATGCCCCGAAGCGCTGTGTTGTATTTTTGCACTGCCTTAAAAAGCTCTTATGAACCGCAGTAAAACGCCTATACGCATGCGCTTCTTCGCAACCAACGCATTACGCGCCTTGACTATCGCATTGATGGTAAGCGCATTAGCCAGTCCGCTCCACGCTGAAGTGGATGCCGAACTCGGTAAAAAACTCTTTAAAGCCAACTGTGCTTCCTGCCACAAATTGGACAAGAAACTCGTCGGTCCCGCCCTCGGTGGGGTGACTGAGCGTCGGTCTGAAGCGTGGTTGTTGGCCTGGATTCGCAATAACGCAGCCCTTCGGGCCAGCGGCGATGCGGACGCCATTGCCATTTTCGAGGAATACGGCGGTTCGGTCATGACGGCTTTCGAGAACCTCTCGGACGACGACATCCAGAGCATTTTGGCCTACACCAACATGCCAGCGGCCGCACCAGCTCCAGGGGGCAAGGACCTCGTTCCGGCGCCAATCTCAGATGTCCCCGCAGAGGACAACACCACCCTGCTCTACATCTTCGGCGGTTTCTTGGCATTGTTCTCGGTGCTCTTGTTGCGCATCCGCAATACCCTCAAGGAAGTCAATGGCGATACAGCGACTACCGTAATTCAAGATGCGAACGCCCTGACCAAATGGTTGGTGAGCAACAAGCGTTTCATGACGGCCGCAACCGTTGTCGTGACAGTGGCCTTCTTGTACCAACTTTTCTGGTTCCTGATGGGCGTTGGCGTGGAACAGAACTACCAACCGGTACAACCCATTGCCTTCTCGCACAAAATCCACGCGGGCGACAACCAAGTGGACTGCAACTACTGCCACAGCAGTGCGCGCAGCTCCAAGCACTCTGGAATTCCTTCCACGAACGTGTGCATGAACTGCCACATGTACATCGATGGTTCAGAAATTGTCAACGAAGCTGGAGCCTTGAAATACGGCGGCGAGCGCTCCCCTGAGATCGCTAAAATTTACGCGGCCATCGGTTGGGATGCGGAGAACCGCACCTACATCGAGAACTACGAGCAGAAGCCCGTAAAATGGATTCGCTTGCACAATTTGCCTGATCTCGCCTACTTCAACCACGCTCAGCACGTGACAGCCGGCCAAGTGGCCTGCCAAACCTGCCACGGTCCGGTGGAAGAAATGGATGTGATGTACCAGTACTCGGAATTGACGATGGGCTGGTGTATCAACTGCCACCGCGAGACGGAAGTCAAAACGGCAAATGGCTATTACGCCAATGCAGAGGAGGGAACGCAAACGATCAACGAGCGCCTCGCTGCAAAATTCCACGACGAAAAGATCACAGTCGAGAAAATCGGTGGTCTAGAATGCGGCAAGTGCCACTATTAATTGAAGCAAATGGCAACGGAAAAGGTCTATTGGAAAGGGTTTGACCAGCTGGCCAACACGGAAGTGTCTCAGCGCATGGCTCAAAATGAGTTTGCGACGGAGATTCCGGTGGAGCAGTTTTTAGGTGACGATAAACTCATGGGCAATGCCCAAACTTCCCGTCGGGATTTCTTGAAATATTTGGGCTTCTCGACAGCCGCAGCCACGTTGGCAGCGTGTGAGTCTCCCATCGTAGAAAGCATTCCCTACGTCGTTAAGCCCGACAGCTTGACGCCTGGTATGCCGACCTACTACGCCACGGCGTACACGGATGGCCAAGACTTCGCCTCTGTTTTAGTGAAAACGCGCGAAGGACGTCCTATCAAAATTGAGCCCGGAGACGAGGGCCGCTTTAATCGCGGTACGAATGGCCGTGCTCAAGCGAGCGTATTGTCTTTGTACGATTCGGCGCGATTGCGTCAGCCTGTTAAAGCGGGTGTGGAAACAGATTGGACCACCATTGAGGGCGACCTCAAAGAGGCCGTGGCCGCTTCCGTTGCCTCAGGAAAGCAATTCGTGTTGGTAACGGGTAGCGTATTCAGTCCTTCTTTCAAGAGCCTGATCGCCTCCTTGCGCCAGACCTACAACAACTTTAATCACGTGGAGATCGACGCGGTCTCTTCTTCGGAAGTGCTCGACGTTTGGGAGGCCCTGACTGGGACTCGTGCTCTGCCTACCGTGGATTTCACGGGAGCAGATCTCGTGGTTTCCTTCGGCGAAGATTTCTTGAATGGCTCCACGGCGCAGCAGATGTCGAAGGCATTTGCGGATCGCCGCAAGCCAGGCCAAGGCATGCTTCGCCACATTCAAGTGGAATCGAACATGAGCCTGTCTGGCGCCAATGCCGACAAGCGCGTTAAAATCAAGCCTTCCGAAGTAGGAAGCGCCTTGGCGTACGTGTTCAATAAAGTATCGGGAGGTACGCTGACGGTGGGCACTTTGTCCGCTACCGTGCAGACCGCCATGGATGCCGTGGCCAAAGAATTAGTGGCTGCGAAAGGACGCTCCATCGTGATGGTGGGGGGCAACTCCGGAGCCAATGCGCACTTAGCTGCGGCATTGAATGCTGCCTTGGGCAACCTCGGCAACACGCTGCGTGTGGACCAACCCATTTTCATCCGTTCGGGCAATGACCGCGCATTGGCCAATGCCATGGCGGACATGAAGGCTGGTTCGGTCGGCACTTTGGTGCTCGTCGGGGCAAATCCTGCATACTCGCGCCCTGGATTTGCGGATGCCATGGCTAAGGTGGATTACAGTTTGAGTCTCACGGACCGTTTAGATGAAACGGCGAGCCTTTGCGCCGCCGCGGCACCTGTGCCCCATTACCTCGAATCATGGGCAGATTTCTTGCCAATCTCTACGGAGTTGGCCGTATCTCAGCCTACCATCCGTCCTTTGTTCAACAGCAAGCCGGCCATTGAAGTATTGGGTAGCTTGGTCGGTGAGACCAAGTCTGCCAAGGACTGGGTCAAGGCGACGGTCTCAGCGAAAGGACTAAGCTGGTCACAGACATTGCACGATGGAGGCGCAAGCGTTTCCGGATCAAGCACAGCCAGCGCTGCTGAGGCGGCATCTCGGGCGATCGCCGGAGCCTCGGAAGCCGCAAAGACGGCGACCAAGATTCAAGGCGGTGATTTTGAACTGGCCTTGTACCAAAAGACCGTGGGTGCGGGACATCAGTCCAACAACCCTTGGTTGCACGAATTACCCGATCCAATTTCTCGCGCTGCGTGGGACAATTATATCACGGTGAGCGCGAAAGACGCTTTGGCTTTGGGGATTGTGAACGAAACACAATCGGACGGCGCGCTAAATGGCAGCCTCGTTACGCTCAAAGCGGGTGACTACTCCTTGGAAAATGTTCCGGCGTTGATTCAGCCGGGTCAAGCCCAGGGCACCATTGGCCTCGCCGTGGGCTATGGTCGCACGGCTGCGGGCCGCGTGGCGGATGGCTTGGGTGTCAATGCCTACGAATTGAACATGTCTCAAGGTTCGGGTGCCGTAACCATCACGTTGCAAGAGGGCGAGCATGAATTTGCCTCCACGCAGCTGGGTAACACCATGATGGGTCGCAAGATTGTCAATGAAGTGACCTTGGCGGACTACATGGCTGACCAATCGGGCCAAAGCTGGAATGAAAAGCCCACTTTCCACACATTGGACGGGTCGGTTTCGGCCAACGATGCCAATTTGTGGACGAACCACGATCACGAAACGTTGCACATGTGGAACATGAGCATCGATCTCAATAGTTGTACGGGCTGTGGAGCCTGCGTGATTGCCTGCCATTTGGAAAACAACGTTCCAGTAGTAGGTAAGCAAGAGATCCGCAATTTCCGTGATATGCATTGGTTGCGCATTGACCGCTACTATTCTTCGGATATGACGAAGGACCGTGCTGACGAGGAGAACATTGGCGGCATCGACATGTATGCGGCCATGGAAGTTCCCGGCGAAAGCCCCGATGTGGTCTTCCAGCCCGTGATGTGCCAGCACTGTAACCATGCTCCGTGTGAGACGGTATGTCCCGTGGGGGCCACGGTGCACTCGCGTGAAGGACTGAACCACATGGCCTACAACCGCTGTATCGGAACACGCTACTGTGCAAACAACTGTCCCTACAAGGTCCGCCGCTTCAACTGGTTCAATTACCAAAAGAACGAGCGATTCACGGATGTCAATCCAGCCCAAGACGATTTCGGTCGCATGGTCTTGAATCCCGATGTAACGGTACGTGCGCGTGGTGTCATGGAAAAATGCACCATGTGTATCCAACGTATTCAATACGGCAAGTTGGAGGCTAAGAAATCTGGTCAGCCCCTGGCGGATGGTGCCTTCACCACGGCCTGTGCTCAGGCATGTGACACGGGAGCCATCACCTTTGGCGACGTAAACACGGCGGGAAGCCAAGTACAGGTAGCCAAAAACGACGCACGTTCTTACCACCTCTTAGAGGAAGTAGGCACGCAACCTTCTGTATTCTATCAAACTAAAGTTCGCAACCGCGCCTAATACCCTCGCGAATTATGCATTACGAATCAAACGTACGCGAACCACTTATTCTAGGGGATAAGTCCTACAAGGACATCACCGTAGACGTGGCTCGCCCTGTTGAAACGGCGGCCCCCAAAGCGTGGTGGATCGTCTTCTCGATTTCTCTGGTCATGTTCCTCTGGGGCGTGGGCTGCATCCTGTACACAATTGGTACGGGTATCGGAGTCTGGGGTCTAAACAAGACGGTAGGCTGGGCTTGGGACATCACCAACTTCGTCTGGTGGGTCGGTATTGGTCACGCGGGAACGTTAATTTCAGCGGTTCTCTTATTGTTCCGCCAAAAGTGGCGTATGGCCATTAACCGCTCAGCGGAGGCGATGACCATCTTCTCGGTTATTCAGGCGGGCTTGTTCCCTTTGATCCACATGGGTCGTATTTGGATGGGCTACTGGGTATTCCCTTTCCCCAACCAGTATGGTTCTCTTTGGGTGAACTTCAACTCACCACTTTTGTGGGACGTATTCGCCATCTCGACCTACTTGACGGTTTCGACGGTTTTCTGGTACACCGGCTTAATTCCTGATTTTGCGATGATTCGCGACCGTGCGATCAATCCAGTGCAAAAGCACATCTACCGAATCCTCTCCTTTGGTTGGGGCGGCAAGGCCAAAGCTTGGCAGCGCTTTGAGGAAGTATCCTTGGTATTGGCCGGTTTGGCGACCCCCCTCGTACTTTCCGTACACACCATCGTATCCATGGACTTCGCCACCTCGGTCATCCCCGGTTGGCACACGACCATCTTCCCTCCCTACTTTGTTGCAGGAGCGATCTTCTCCGGTTTCGCCATGGTGCAAACCTTGCTGTTGATTGTCCGCAAGATCTTCAAAATGGAAGACTACATCACCATCCAGCACATTGAGATGATGAACATCGTGATCATGGTCACGGGCTCTATTGTGGGTGTCGCGTACATCACCGAACTCTTCATCGCATGGTACTCGGGTGTGGAATATGAACAGTACGCCTTCTTGAACCGTGCAACCGGTCCTTACTGGTGGGCGTATTGGTCCATGATGACCTGCAACGTGTTCTCTCCGCAGTTTATGTGGTTTAAGAAACTTCGGACCAACCTGATCTTTACCTTCTTAATCTCCATTGTCGTTAACATCGGTATGTGGTTTGAGCGTTTCGTCATCATCGTGACGTCCTTGCACCGTGACTACTTGCCTTCTAGCTGGAGCATGTTCTCTCCCACCTTTGTGGACATCGGCATCTTTATCGGAACCATCGGCTTCTTCTTTGTCCTCTTCCTCTTGTATGCGCGCACCTTCCCGGTAATCGCTCAAGCCGAATTGAAGACTATCCTCAAATCCTCTGGCGAATCCCAGAAAAAACACCACGATCCCCATGGCGCACACTGAGCATACCCCGGTAGTACGCGCGCTTTATCTGGACGATGATGTCGTCTTGGATGCGGTTAAGAACCTGCGCGGAAAAGGCATTAAGGTCAAGGAGGTCTACTCTCCTTTCCCCATCCACGGCTTGGATAAGGCCATGGGATTAAAGGAAACGCGCATCGCCATGGCGGCGTTCATGTACGGCTTGGTCGGTCTGACGGTGGCCATCTTGATCACTTCCTACATGATGAATATTGACTGGCCTCAAAACATCGGCGGCAAGCCTTCGATGACATGGGGAAAGAACATGCCGGCCTTTGTGCCCATCATGTTCGAATTGACGGTCTTTTTTGCGGCCCACTTGATGGTGTGGACTTTCATGATTATCAACAAACTGTACCCCGGTGCAGCGCCTCAAAACCCGGATCCTCGCACGACCGATCACCACTTTATGATTGAAGTGGCTGCGGGTGACGGAGTCATTGATGCGTTGAAAGAAACAGGGGCGATTGAAATTGCTGAAGCTTAATCCCATGAAAAAAGGAATCCTTCTTTCCGGTTTGTGTGCACTCGGTGTAATGACTGCGTGCAACTCGGATAAATCCACCCCCGGGTATACCTACATGGATGACATGTACCGCTCCCCTTCTTTGGAGACCTATGAAGCGGCCGAGAATACGGCCCAAGGGACTGCAGCGCAATTGCCTGTGGAAGGAACAGTCGCTCGCGGCTATGTGCCCTACGATCTGCCCAATTCAAATGAGGGCTATGAAGCCTCAAAAAATAACGCTGCCGTACCTGCGTATTTCGCGGAGTTGGACGCGGAAGCAGGGAAGGAGCTCTACGGTCAATTTTGTTCACACTGTCATGGCGAAAAAGGCGACGGCAATGGCATCTTGATGCAGCGTGAAAAAATCTTGGGTGTACCAGGATACGGTTCGGACCGTCTTCCAGACATCACCCCTGGTACGATCTACCATGTGATCATGCACGGGAAAAACAATATGGGATCCCATGCTTCCCAGCTGACGTATGAAGAGCGTTGGAAAATCATCAAGTACGTGATGAAGCTTCGCCAAGATCAATCTGCAACGGCCGCTCCCGCAGAGCCCGCTGTCTAATTTCAAATGCCGACAACCATGTTTGTATTTACTAAAAAGGCCAAACTTTTCGCCACTGCGCTCACATTGGTGGGCTTGGTCATGATGGTGATTGGTTTCAACTCGGGTGGGCACGACGAGGCCACAAGCCACGACGCCCACGCAACGGAAGCGCATGCAGACCACGCGGCAGCTACCCATGGTGAGGAAGTCCATGCAGCGGCTGCCCACGCAGAGGAAAGCCACGCAGAAGAGGCTCATGGAGAAGAAGCGCATGCGGAAGAAGCCCACGCGGCGGATGCCCAAGCAGCGCATGCCGAAGGCCACGGTGGTCATGAAGACCACGGTGCGGCCAACCGTCCCTGGGCTGCGTTGTTGGTCAACACCATTTTCTTCCTAGGTATCGGTATTGGCACGTTATTTTTCCTGGCGATTCAATACGCGGCACAAGCGGGCTGGTCAGCGGGAATTTTGCGTGTGATGGAGGCTGTAGCGCTGTACGTTGGAATCCCATTGCTCGGCATGTTGTTCTTGGTCATTACTGGCACCATGGGCATGCACCATGTGTGGCATTGGATGCAAGACGGCATCATGGATCCCACTAGCGCGAACTACGATTCCATCATTGCGGGCAAAGAGGGCTATCTCAACGACGGATTCTTTACGCTCCGCACCGTGGCCTACTTGGTTATCTGGGCGGGTGCAGCCTACTTGTTGCGCCGCAATTCTTTGAAAGAAGACCAATTGCCCGAAGGCCAGACGATGTTCTTCACGCAGCGCAAATTGGCCGCGACCTTCATTGTACTGTATGCCGTGACAAGTTCTACCAGCGCATGGGATTGGATCATGTCCATTGACACGCATTGGTTCTCCACCTTGTTTGGATGGTACACTTTTGCGGGCATGTTTGTTACGGCCTTAACGGTGTTGAATGTGCTCGTGATGTTCCTCCGTGTCAATAACTATTTGCCTTGGGTCAATGACAACCACCAGCACGATTTGGGTAAGTTCATGTTTGCCTTCTCCGTGTTCTGGACCTATTTGTGGTTCTCGCAGTACATGTTGATTTGGTACTCCAACATCCCCGAGGAAGTTCCATACTACATGGCCCGCTTTGGCGAGTTCAAACCGCTTTTCATCACCATGGTGGTGTTGAATTTCTTGATGCCTGTTTTGGTATTGATGTCCCGCGACTCCAAGCGCATCATGGGCTTCATCATGTTGGCTGCTGTCTTTGTTCTGGCTGGCCACTGGATGGATCACTACATCATGATCATGCCGGGCAGCGTGGGCTACCACTACGGCTTTGGATGGGTCGAAATCGGTGGATTCTTGTTCTACGCAGGACTTCTCCTATATGTGGTTCAGCGCAATCTTGCCGCGGCCCCCTTGCGCATGAAGAACCATGCCTTGATTCATGAAAGTAAATTGTTCCACCAATAATATTCTCTGATATGACCGGTCTTTTGATGGTTGTTGTGCTCTTTTTGGCTGTGTTCGCGGCCGCACAAATTATGCGCATCTATGAGCTTTCGGCCAAAGCACGCCAAGAGCGCGAATATGAGGTGACCGATAAGGATAACAATACCCAAGGTCGCTACATGCTGCTATTCGGCATTGGCCTCCTTGTTTCCCTTGTATGGATGATGATGACATGGGGAGAGATCATGCTTCCCAAACCCTCCTCTTTGCACGGGGTAGAGATTGACCGCTTGTGGGACATTTCCATGGGTCTGATCATCTTCATGTTTTTCTTGGTTCAGCCTGTCTTGTTCTATTTCGCCTACAAATACCGTGGACGGAAGGACAATCAAGCGACATACTACGAACACAACAACCGCCTCGAATTTATCTGGACCATTGTTCCGGCGATTGCTCTTGCCGTCCTGATCATCTATGGCTTGACCACATGGTCCAACGTGATGAATCCTGAGAGCGAAGAGGAACCCATGGTTGTGGAGCTTTATGCCCAGCAGTTCAAATGGACAGCGCGGTACTCAGGCGCGGACAATACGCTTGGATTCGCCAACGTACGTTTGATTGGCGGCGCCAACACTGTCGGTGTGGACACGACACATGCCAACAGTGCAGACGACTTCTTGGCAACAGAGATTCACCTGCCCGTGGGACGTCCAGTGCTGTTTAAGTTCCGTTCACAGGACGTTATCCACTCGGCCTACATGCCCCATTTCCGTGCTCAGATGAACTGTGTTCCGGGTATGGAGACACACTTCCAATTCACTCCGACCGTCACCACGGCAGAAATTCGCCAGGATGCCGATGTGCAAGGCAAAGTAGAGCGCATCAACGCGATACGTCAGGCTAAGGGCTTGGAGCTCTACAACTATGACTACATCCTGTTGTGCAACAAGATTTGTGGCTCGGCCCACTACAACATGCAAATGAACATTGTTGTCGAAACGCAAGCCGAATATGACGCTTGGGTCAAGGAACAAAAGACCATTGCTGAAACTCTCTAATCAAGGACGTTAAAAAGGGAAACCCCATGGCTTCACACGATCACGATAACGACCACGCTCACGACCACGATCACGAGCATCATGTAGAAAACTTCTGGACGAAGTACATCTTCTCTCAAGATCACAAGATGATTGGAAAGCAATTTCTGATCACGGGTATGTTCATGGGCATTGTAGGTGTCTTTATGTCCATGCTCTTTCGTCTACAATTGGCGTGGCCCGACCAAAAGTTTGCCATCCTTGAGACCTTCTTGGGCAAATGGGCTCCTGAAGGCCAAATGGATCCAAACATGTATTTGGCTTTGGTCACGATTCACGGTACCATCATGGTCTTCTTTGTATTGACGGCCGGATTATCAGGTACGTTCTCGAACCTCCTTATCCCCTTGCAAATTGGTGCACGCGATATGGCCTCAGGTTTCCTGAACATGTTGTCGTACTGGTTCTTTGCGGCGTCGTCTGTGATCATGTTGGCTTCGCTCTTTGTCGAAACAGGCCCCGCCTCAGGTGGTTGGACCATCTATCCTCCTTTGAGCGCCCTTCCTCAAGCGATGCCTGGCTCCGGAACAGGAATGACGCTATGGCTTGTGTCGATGACCCTCTTCATTGCCGGCTCATTGTTGGGATCGTTGAACTACATCGTGACCATCATCAACTTGCGCACGAAGGGCATGGCAATGACTCGCCTCCCCTTGACGATTTGGGCATTCTTGGTGACGGCCATCCTAGGTGTGTTGTCTTTCCCTGTACTCCTCAGCGCGGCCTTGTTGTTGATGTTTGACCGCATGCTGGGTACCAGCTTCTACCTCTCTGATATCATGGTGGCGGGCGAACTATTGCACAATGAAGGCGGTAGCCCAGTCTTGTATGAGCACTTGTTTTGGTTCTTGGGACACCCCGAGGTATACATCATCCTGTTGCCCGCCTTGGGTATTACGTCGGAAGTGATTGCGACCAACTCACGCAAGCCCATCTTTGGCTATCGCGCCATGGTAGGATCGATCCTAGCGATCGCCTTCCTATCCTTTATCGTCTGGGGACACCACATGTTCATCACGGGCATGAACCCCTTCTTGGGATCGGTCTTCACCTTCACGACTTTGTTGATTGCCATCCCATCGGCGGTAAAGGCCTTCAACTACATTACGACCTTGTGGAAAGGAAATATCCAATTCACCCCCGCCATGCTGTTCTCCATCGGCTTGGTGAGCACTTTTGTGGCTGGTGGATTGACGGGTATCATCTTGGGTGACTCGGCGTTGGATATCAACGTACACGACACGTACTTCGTCGTTGCCCACTTCCATATTGTGATGGGATTGTCGGCCATCTTCGGAATGTTCGCCGGGGTATACCATTGGTTCCCCAAAATGTACCGCCGCATGATGAACAAGGGCCTTGGTTACTTGCACTTCTGGCTGACATTTATTTCTGCCTATGGCGTATTCTTCCCCATGCACTTTACCGGTTTGGCTGGACTTCCACGCCGCTACTACAGCAATGCGGAATTCCCCATCTTCGACGAGTTGCAAGACATCAATGTCATCATCTCGATGTTCGCCATCCTGGGTGGAATTGCGCAGTTGATTTTTTTCTTCAACTTCTTCTACTCCATGTGGCGCGGCCCCAAGGCCCCTCAAAACCCATGGCGCTCGAACACCCTGGAGTGGACGACCCCCGTGGAGCACATTCATGGCAACTGGCCTGGAGAGATCCCTTCGGTGCACCGCTGGCCGTATGACTACAGCAAGCCCGGACACGATGAAGACTTTGTCCCGCAGTCAACGCCTTTGAAAGAAGGCGAAGTCGGACACTAAGCTTTGTTCAAAGACTTTCAAGAGCCGCCCCTGTGGGCGGCTCTTTCCGTTTAAATTTGTTTCATGACACGCTTTGTAGATGAAGAGGCCTTGACCCCAGATGGGGATGCCGATCAGCGCCTCCGACCCGCGCGATTTGATGATTTTGCAGGCCAAGATAAGGTGCTGGAAAATCTAAAAATCTTTGTGCAAGCTGCGCGCCAACGAGGCGAGGCCATGGACCACGTTCTTCTGCACGGGCCTCCCGGGCTTGGTAAAACCACCTTGGCGCACATCCTCGCCAATGAATTGGGTAGCCAATTGCGCATGACATCGGGCCCTGTATTGGACAAACCAGGAGATCTAGCCGGTTTGCTGACCAGCCTAGAAGAAAATGACGTACTCTTCATTGATGAGATTCATCGCTTGAGTCCCGTCGTGGAAGAATACCTCTACTCGGCCATGGAGGATTTCTCGATAGACATTATGATTGAGAGCGGTCCCTCGGCACGTTCAGTCCAAATCGGCCTGAAGCCCTTCACCCTGGTGGGCGCCACCACGCGTTCGGGCATGTTGACTGCGCCGTTGCGTGCGCGCTTTGGGATTTCGGCCCGTTTAGAATACTACAAAGTGGAGCTACTGAGTACCATTGTAGAGCGCTCATCGGGCATCCTTAACATTGAGGTCGAGCCGAATGCAGCCATTGAGGTGGCCCGACGAAGCCGTGGAACACCCCGTATTGCCAATGCCTTATTGCGTCGTTTGCGCGACTTTGCCCAAGTAAAAGGACAAGGCCGTGTCGACTTGGACATTGCCCGTTTTGGCATGGATGCCCTCGATGTGGACGAGCATGGCCTCGATGAAATGGACAATAAAATCCTGTCCGCATTGATTGACAAGTTTAAAGGAGGCCCCGTTGGCTTGAATACGCTCGCCACGGCAGTTTCGGAGCAAGCCGAAACCCTCGAGGAAGTCTATGAGCCCTACCTGATCCAAGAAGGCTACCTCGCTCGCACTCCCCGAGGTCGTGTCGCCATGGACAAAGCCTTTGTGCATTTGGGACGAAAGACGCCGAGCCAGACCGGTTTATTTGACCAGGGATGACCGCAGAGAAAGCCAAGCAGCTGCTGACATCCGCGGCGGATCGGCTGGGGTTTCAAGCCTGTCGCGTAGCGCGTGCAGATTTCTTGGAAGAGGAGGCCCCCTCCTTAGATGCTTGGTTGGCCAAAGGCTTTCACGGTTCCATGGCCTACATGGAAAACCACTACGATAAACGTTTAGACCCTCGTAAGCTCGTTCCAGGCGCTAAATCGATCGTCAGCTTAGCCTACAATTATTTCCCCGGACAGGACCTCGCAGACGGAGAAAAACCGCGCATTGCCAAATATGCCTACGGTGAAGACTACCACCGCGTGGTGAAGGACAAACTCTTCGAGCTCCTCGACAGCCTCCGTGAATCTCTTGGCGAAATCCAAGGGCGTTGCTTTGTGGACTCGGCTCCGGTCATGGAGCGCGCCTGGGCCAAGCGAAGCGGTTTGGGCTGGGTTGGCAAGAATAGCCTCCTTCTGCGCAAAAACGAGGGCAGCTTTTTCTTCCTCGCTGAACTCATCGTTGACTACGATTTCGCCCCGGATTCTCCCGTGGCCGATCACTGTGGCACGTGCACCCGTTGTTTGGATGCCTGTCCCACGGGAGCCATTATTGCGCCTGAAGTGGTGGACAGTTCCCGCTGCATCTCGCACATGACCATTGAGCTGCACGGCGCATTGCCCGAAGCGCACAAGGCTGCCATTTCTCCTTGGGTTTTTGGCTGTGATATCTGTCAAGATGTCTGCCCCTGGAATCGCCATGCCAAAGCACATACGGAACCTCGTTTTGCACCAAGTACTTGGCCCGATTGGACGGTTGATGATTGGACCGAATTGACGGAGGAAACGTTTGGCCTAGTTTTCGGCAAATCAGCGCTTACCCGTCGGGGCTTGGAGGGGATTCAGCGGAATTTGGGGGCTAGGAGGCTGGGGAGCTAGAAGGCTAGGGAGCTAGGTGGCTCGCGCTTCGCGCTGTAGCTTTTTCGCTTAAACGTTTAGTTTCTTTTCCTCTCAAATTTTGCTGTGGAACTTCGCTGCGCGCCGGGACTTTCCGTTGTTTTGCCAAGCCCTCAAGCCCTATTACCAGACGAAAATTTGCGCAGGCTGAAGCACGCGGTAGGTGCTTCGGTCATAAAGAATGACCACCCATTCACATTCTTTGGGATTCCAGAGGGGATCTAGGGTCTTGGTGGCGCTCCCTGTGAATACCTGGCCCGCAGCACCACCTGTGGCTGAAACTTCCATACCGGTAGGGCCAAGCGGTGCAGCGCGCAGGACGTTTTTGTGCACGTAGAATTCATCTCGCGTGTTATTCGGCATGAGCTGCGGGGAAACGATGTGTGATTCCTTTAAGTAGACTGCAATGCCGAGTCCGTTGGTTTGTGCGCTCTCCAGCTTGACACTGTAGTGAACAATGGCTTGACGGGAAACGGAGTCATAGGCCGATGAGAGGGTGAATAGGGCCTCAGGGGCAGTCGCGATTTCTTGTGCGGAAAGGCCCGCCCAGGCAGTGTAGGTTTTTTGGTGCGCAGTGGGATAATCCCCTCGTTGGATCATGCCCATGGGGAGGGCAAAAATGCCAAAAAGGGTCGCAATGTCATCGCCTTCAACCGTGGTGAAGTCGGTGGGGTAATCCGCGTTGACTCCAGTGAAATTAGAAGGACCGGCATGGAGTGCCACGGGGATGATCCGCGTTGGGCCGTAGATGCTATCCAGGGCCTTAATGGCCTTGGAAGCCTTTGGGCAGTTCTTGCAGCGGTGCCCGGTAAAGTCCTCGATGAAGACGGCGCGTGTGGTTTGGACGAGGGTGTCCCCGCGAACAACCGAACTCGTGTCCACGGGATTGGGATTTTCCTTGAAAGGCTCCGTGATTACATCACAACTCGGGGCCAATGCCCATGTAGCAAGGATGACTATGGGGGCAAGGAACTTTTTCATCACAAACTCGTCGTTAAGGAGAAGCTCAAACCACTCGAAGGAGGAACCACACGGCAGACACCGCCTACGCAGAAGATGCCTTGCTGTTGGCGGCCGTAGCCAATTTGGACTCGGGTGGGGCCGTTGAAGTGGATGAGCGATAAAATAGGGTAGTGGATGCGACGGCTTTCGCTGGGGTGGCCGTAGTTGTAAATGTCTTGCACGGCAATTGTCCAGTCAGGGGAAATCGTCCACTCGGCGAGTCCCATGGCCATATCCCCACGGAATCCATCGGCGAGGGCCAGTTGAAATTCGGTGCGCAGCGTTTGTCCCTTCGGAAGCTTGATTTGGTTTTCCCAGACCAAGGCCTGAACGTTGATGACGGAATCTGTACCGGGTGCTTCAAGTAGGGTAATATCGCCCACTCCGTCGTTCAAGACGGTCTTGTTGTATTTGAAATTGAAAAGGGTCAGTTGGCTCTTAAACTTCTTGGAAAACTTCCGGGTCACCGAGGCATTCACGTCGCGGAAGTATACGATGGGTCCAAAGGCAAAGGGATTCGACGTATAGCCTTGGGTGCCTTTTTCACCGCGGGTGCCATCTTCCAAGAAACCCTTGTCAATGCTGTTGGCCATGGACGTGTTGAGGCTTAGTTGGGTCCCGTATTTGCCACCCAGTTTGCTTCCCCGTGGGATCATGTAGTTGATTTCGAACTGGCCGCCCATTTCGCCATTCACTTGGGTCGCGTATGGGTACAGGGCCGCTAGCGCGTACGTGTGGGGCTTGGTGGTGGGAGGCAAAAAGTTGATAAAGAGGTCAAACTGCTGGCCGTCTCGGTTGGAGCGGAAACTCATGTTGTCAATGCGCTTGACGGAGGCCAAAATGCCCAAACCTTTCTTGCTAAAGCTCAAGGTGCTGAGGAAGGCCGTGCCCGGGCGGTAGATGTAGCCGTTGTCGTAATTGGGGTCGTTGATCTTGTAGGCGTATTCGGTGTTCCACGCAAAGCCCTTGTAGGTCAAATTGGCTCGGGTAGCCCAAGCACCCACGTTGTTGGGGAGGTTGAGCACGGGATCAAAGCTCTTTTGGAATTTGGAGACAAAGCTGGCGCCGACCGTGGCATAGACCTGTTTTTCAGAAAGGATAGGCAAGACTTGGTTAAGGCTCCATTCCCCGTCGAGGCCGCGTACGATGCCCTCCCCTTTGCCAAAGTAAAGACGTTGACGCCCCAGGACGCCCTTGACGGTGAGGCCATGGCCCAAGTCGGTGATGATGCGGACGCCATCCATCGCATTGTCCAATCCCAAGCCCCGCTCCTCATACGAGCGGAAAATCAAGCCAGAGCCAAACTGCTCGTAGAAATTTCCGACGGTTATGTTCCAGCGATCCCGCTGGAGCCGTGCATAGCGGTAACTGATACCTTCGCCGCGGAATCCGGGAGGGAAGCCGAGCATGACGTTTTGGTAGTTCTCGTACCGCATGCCCGCGCTGAAGTCGCCATCCGTATACGTGAAGAGCGCAAAGCCTTGGCCAAGTAAGCGCTCGTCAGGATAGAATTCGCCGCTAGGGTCCAAGACCTCGTCGCGCAGGTACCATTGGGCATCGCTTTGAAGGATGGCCCGCAAGGTGGATTGCTGCTGCCCCCAGGCAGACCAGGTGCTGGCACAAAGGGCAAGGAGGAGCAGTTTCTTCATGGCTTATTCGATGGATTGTCCTGCCACGAGGGCTTCCACTTTGTGTGCGAGCTCTTCCTCTTCGCCTGGTACGTATTTGTTGGCTTGCCAAACAATCTTTCCTTCGCCGTCTAGCAAGAAAGTGTGGGGGACGTTGTTCACGCCCATGGCGCGACGCAAGTTGGAGTTGGGGTCCAGGTATATGCCGTATTCCCAGGCTTGGCCCGCCACAAAGGGGGCCACTTTGCTCATGGTCCGAGGGTCATCAATAGAAATAGCCATCACCTTGACGCCCGTCTCTTCAACGAGGTCGATGTAGTAGTCGTGGAAAGCGTTGAGTTCACTGATGCAGGGTTTGCACCAAGTGGCCCAAAAGCTGACAATCATCGGGTGGCCGTCGTTCTTCAACGTCGCGGCGTCCAACGTTTGGCCTTGGAGATTTTGAATTTCGGCATGGGGTAGCCCTTGCGCAGAAAGTGCAAGGGTTATCACTAAAGCGAATAGGGTGGTGAGGTGCTTCATAATAGAAATGAAAAATCCGGAGAGCAGGCGCCCTCCGGATTGTAAAAATAGGCGATAATGCTTAGTGAGCCACAGAGATGCGAACGGTCTGAACCGCACCATCAATGCTTACCTGAGCCGTGTAAAGACCGTTGGGCAATGCCGCAACAGGGATTTCCACATTATGCTGACCTGCAGCCATGACTTCGGCAGGGATGTTCATGATTTGCTGACCCGCTACATTGAAGAGCGATACAGCCACAGAAGCATCTTGCGTCAAGGTGAGATCAAGGTTCGCTGTAGTCGAAGCAGGATTCGGGAAGGCAACCAATGAAGCGGTTGTGTTCTCATCAACACCTAAGGCGTTGTTTGAAACCCAAATATTGTCTACGTACAAGCTATTGCCATAGGCCGAAGTTCCTTCGAACTTCAAAACCAACTCATTGGAGCTTGCAAACTGTGCCAAGGAAATTTGGTTGGTAACCCACTGGCTCGCTTGGGGATAAAAACGGGCCGTTTGGTTCCCTGACGTAGCAAGACTTGCTCCTGATTTGTCAAAGATGTTGGTCCAGGTCGTGCCACAGTCTGTGGATGCAAACACTTTCAAACCGTCTGCTTCACCCGCATAGGAGGCGTAAGCATGCGCGAAGAACAATTTGGGGGCCGTCAATGTGCTGATATTAATCTTTTGCGTGGTGACAGACATGACCGCGCCGGAGGCGATGGCATAGTAGTCATAACGCAAGGACTTGGCGGATTGACCCCAGCCACCCAATTCATAGGCCGTTCCAGCCACTGACTTGTCTACTACATACAAGCGTGGCGCTGTAGCCGTATTGTACTGCATAATCATGTCAGCAGGAATGGCACCAATAGCGGCACCTTCCATGTCTTCTGTTTTGGGAGAAGCTTGAGGCGTGGAGCTCAAAACGGCAATGTTTGTGGGTGACGACATGTTGTTCATGCCATTGTAGTCGCCTGAACCATTGGGGTTTGAAACAGTAGCGACCAAAACGTTGGTGCCGCCTGACAATGTAGCCTGGGGGAAGGTGACGGTCGCGGTTTGACCCGAGGCCAAGTTGCCCGTCCAGCTTTGAGTAACGGGTGTACCGCCATTGATGCTGTAACCGACTGTGGCAGAAGTGATGGCGATGGAACCAGCGTTCTCAATGACGACCGAGGGCGTAACGTTTACATCACATAGGCCATTGGTGCTGGCATTGAGTGCATTGACGCCGGCATCAGCCAAGCCAGAAACTGCCTGGGGTGCGGAGTAGGCCGCATTCTTTACGTCTTTGGAGCTGTTGTCCTGAACGAAAGCGACCACGGCCACTTCACCCAAGTTGGCGATGTAGGAGGGGAGAGGCACTGCAAAAGTGAAGGTTTGCGAGGCTCCGGCTGCCCAGGTGTCCGCCAAAGACGTACCGCTCGCATTGGGCAACATTTTGCGCATCACGCTGTAGAAATCCGTCTCGCCATTGGATCCGGGCGCGGTGGGGTAGTTGATTTCTTCCTCTACAATCACGGTGTGCAGCTTCAAGGAACCCGTTGAACCAGAGGTCACGGAGCTCGTTCCTGGGTTGCTCACGGACACGGCGATCAAGATCGAGTCATACCCGGAAGTCAATTGGTGCGTGACAGAAACGGCTAGGGGCGAGGCCACCGCATAGCGCGTATCAATAGCCGTTTGCGTGACGTTCGCGGGAGCACCGGCGTAGGCAGAACCTGTGGCGGCGACACCGTCCATAGCGGTCCAGGGCACACCATTGACGCCGTAGTAGGATACGCGCGTGGCTACATCCGTGGGGTTGGCGGCGTTCATGGGATCTACACCAGGCCAAGAAGTTTGGTACTTGATGGAGATTGCCTTGGTGGTGTTGCCACTCAGCAATGTGTTGAACGCTGGGTTTTGTGAGGCACATGGGCCGCATGAAGCCTGAGTGAATTCCTCAAACAAAACCAAGCGCGTAGCCTGTGCAAACGCGGTTGATCCGCCGAGCAGCAAAGCCAATACAATCGTAAGCTTTTTCATGGGGTACTTGATTAAAAAAGGTTAAAATCTGTTTGATGTGTTAAAAACAGGATCGAAAGGTAATCAAAAAGCGTCCTCGTTGGCGTGCCAGCATGCGTTTTGCCAGCATGCGCTGTACCTTTGATACCGGTCCTTAAAATTCCGATTTGCTATGAAACGCCTACTTTCCATATTCGCATTTTTCGCATCGTTTTTGGTGCACGCTCAAAGTCTCACGATTCACTCCATGGACTCCGTGGCATATGTCAACAGCCACACGGGCTCATTGGCCGAAGCGCACATCGCCCTTCTCAACACCAGCGCGAGTTCGCAGAGTTACCTGATCAAGCGCATGCAAATCGGAACGACGGGTCTCGTGGATTCCAATTATTTCTGTTGGGACCTCTGCTATCCAACCTGGGTGAATCAGAGTCAAGGTTCGGTGCAAGTCAATGCAGGAGCTGTGGCATACGATTTTAGTGGCTATGCCTATGTCATGGATACCTCGGCCAATGGCCAAGACACGGTGTGGTACCGCTTTGAAAATGTTGCGGATAGCACGGATTTCCTGGATGTTCAGGTTGTTTACGCCTTCTCCACGACGTTTGGCCAAACGGAGGCATCACCCGCTGCCGCCCGAATTTATCCGAACCCTAGTGCCACCGGCCGTGTGACGCTTGAATTTGCTCCCAGCTCCTTAGGGGGATACATCGAGGTCATGGACGTTCTAGGTCAGCTACATGCCCGCATTCCCGTTGCCCCTTACCAAACATCCGCTACATGGATGAGCCATAGCGCCCCCAAAGGGATGTACCTCTTGCGACGGAATCTTGGTCAGCGCCCGGAGACCATGGGGAAAGTATTGATTCAGTAACATACCAAAGGCGCCCCTCGCGGCGTTAAGACACGGATGTTCCATCATTTTGTAGGTCGCCTCGTAGAAAAATCTCCTGCCCATGCTGTCGTGGAATGCGGCGGGGTAGGGTACTATTTCCACATTTCCCTGACGACCTATGGACAGCTGCCTGCAGGCCCGCAAGTGACTTTGTTGGCCCATGCAGTCTACCGCGAAGATGCGCAACTCCTCTTTGGATTCATGACGGCGGCTGAGCGCGATGTCTTTTTGCTGCTTTTGGGCGTTTCGGGTGTTGGAGCCAACACGGCCCGGATGATTTTGTCGGCCTTGCAGCCGGCTGAAGCCATTCAGGCCATTGCCTCGGGCAACAGTGGATTGCTCCAGAAAATCAAAGGGATTGGGGCCAAAACAGCTCAGCGTATTGTGATTGATCTCCGCGACAAAGTGGGCAAAGTGGATGCATCCGTCTCCTTCGGCGAGGGGGGGTCGGCGCGCGGTGAGGCGATCCAGGCCCTGACGGTATTGGGCTTTGCCCGCCCAGCCGTAGAGAAGGCGGTCGCGAGCATCCTGGCCAAAGATCCGGAAGCCACGGTGGAAACCGTTGTCAAACAGGCTTTAGCTCAACTTTGATGCGCTTAGGTCCTTGCCTCCTTGCGGCGGCCGTGGCCGTGCTTTTCGTCCATCACGCTCAGGCTCAGGTGCGAGACAGCGCCAGCACGTGGACCATGCCCGGTCTGAACACCCCAACGAACATCCACACCGAAGTCACCTACGATCCGATCACGGGATTTTATGTGGCGCAGAAATACATCGGGACGGTGCCCATAGGAGGCCCCCAGTATTTTTCTCCCGCGGAATACCAGCAGATGGTTTTTGGCCAGCAAGAAGCCCAAGGATGGCAGAGTCGGTGGTCTCAGGGTAGCGCCGCTGACCAACGCGAGGGCTCGAGCATTGTCCCCGATATGACCATCACGAATCCCGCGATCAAGGACATTTTCGGGTCGGATGAGTTGGAAATTCGGCCCCAGGGTACGGCGGAAATTCGCTTTGGCCTTCGCTTCCAACATATCAAAAATCCCATCGTCCCCGAACGCAACCGAAAGACCTTGGCCTTTGACTTTGATCAGAAAATGCAAGTCAATGCCACGGGAAAACTCGGGGATCGCTTGGACATGCAGATCAACTACGACACAGAGGCCACGTTCGCGTTTGAAAACAAAATGAAACTGGATTTCAAGGGTACGGAAGACGACATCGTCAAGTCCTTGGAAATGGGCAATGTGAGCCTCCCAACAGGGGGAAGTTTGATCACAGGAGCGCAAAGCCTTTTTGGACTGAAGGGCCAGTTCCAATTTGGAAATACCACCGTGACGACTGTGATGGCTGAGCAGCGTAGCCAGAGCCAAAACCTCAACATCCAAGGGGGTGCCACGACCCAAGAATTCCTCATCCAAGGCGACAACTACGAGGCGAATCGCCACTTCTTTTTGAGCCACTATTTCCGAGATCACTACGAAGGATGGTTGAGCACCTTGCCGGTGATTCAATCGCCCGTTCAAATCACCCGGGTGGAGGTCTGGGTCACCAACCGCCGCAGTACCCCGACAGAGGTCCGAAATATCATTGCTTTCACGGATTTGGGGGAAGGAGTATCCAAGGCCTGGCGATCGCCCACCAGCAACCGTCCCGGAGAGTCTATTTTTCCAGGGGCTACTTCAGACCCCCTTCCTAGCAACCGGGTCAACCTGCTAGATCCCGAAGACTTGATTCAGCGCTTCCCCGGAGTGCGGGATGGGGCCCAAGCGGGAACATCCTTGTCAAGTGCCGGCTACGATGCCAACGTGGAATACGCAGAACTCACCAATGCGCGCAAACTTCAGCCCAACGAATACACCTTCCACCCCCAGCTGGGCTACATGACCTTGAATACCGCCCTCAACCAGGATGAAGTCCTCGCGGTGGCTTACCAATACACGGCAAACGGGCGTACCTACCAGGTGGGAGAGTTTTCGAACGATGGAATTTTAGCACCCAAGTCGTTGGTATTAAAGCTTTTGAAGCATACGCTGCTCAATGTGAAGTCACCCATTTGGGACTTGATGATGAAGAATGTGTACAGCTTGAATGCGTTTCAGCTTTCCTCGGAGGATTTTCGCCTCGAAGTGCTCTACCGGAACGATGAGACGGGCTTGCCCATCCCCTTCCTGCCCAAATCTTCGGTCAAAGACAAATTATTGATCCAAGTCTTGGATTTGGACCATGTCAACAGCAACAACGATCCCTTCCCGGACGGTTTGTTTGACTACATCGAAGGTGTGACGGTGTTGAGCCAAACGGGCCGAGTCATCCTGCCCGTTCTAGAGCCCTTTGGTTCCGCCCTCAATCGATCGTTGCCGACGGCAGAGGAAAAGAAACGGTATGTATTCCAGCAGCTGTACGACTCGACACTTTTCCGTGCCCAAGAGCAGACCCAGCTGAATAAGTTTGTCCTCAGGGGCCGTTATAAGTCTGCTGGGGGATCGCTGATTCAACTGAACGCCTTCAACATTCCACGGGGATCGATTTCGGTCACAGCAGGAGGGAGTAAACTTGTCGAAAACCAAGACTTTACGGTGGATTATGCGCTGGGACAGGTGCGCATCCTCAACGAGAGCTTGCTTTCTTCGGGTATGCCGATCCGGGTAAGCTTTGAAAACAACACGCTCTTCAACATGCAGGCGAAGACGTTTGCGGGGACCACGGTGGAACACAAGCTCTCGCGAGATTGGACGATTGGAGGCTCCCTGCTTCGGCTTTCAGAACGGCCGCTTACCCAGAAGGTGAATGCCGGCGATGAGCCGATTTCCAACCGAATTTGGGGCCTCAATACCCAATACCAAAAGAACTTACCAGGCCTGACGCGCTTTTTGGACGGCCTACCCTTTATCAGCACCAATGCGCCCTCGCGCATTCAGGTTCAAGCGGAATTTGCGCAGCTCATTCCGGGCTCCCCCCGCGGTATCAAGATCAATGGCGAAGCGACGACCTACTTGGACGACTTTGAGACGAGCCAAACGACCATTGACCTTCGGGGCACAACGACGTGGACGCTGGCCTCGACACCTGAGGGGCAATCCAAGCTTTTCCCCGAAGCCTCCTTGGCCAACGATTGGGCCTACAATGCGAACCGAGCGCGGTTGAGTTGGTACATTATTGACCCGAGTTTCTTTGCTTCGACCTCGCAGACCCCGGACAACATCCGAAATAATCCCGCTACCACGTCGGACCACCAGCAACGCATGGTGCCCTTGGCGGAGGTGTTCCCGAACATTCCCCTTCAGCCGGGTATGGCACGCAACATTGCCATGTTTGATATCCAGTTTGACCCCCGCGAACGAGGACCCTATAATTATGACGTTGGTGGCTATCCCGGTTTGTCCAAGGGTTTAGAGACGGATGGAAGCCTAAAGGATCCGCGCTCGCGATGGGCGGGGTTGATGCGTCAATTGACGATCAATAACTTCGAGGAGCAGAACATTGAATTTATCCAGTTCTGGGTCATGGATCCCTTCTTGGACGACCCCAATGCGGCGGGTGGGGATGTGTATTTCCACCTCGGGAACTTGTCCGAAGACATCCTCAAGGACGGGCGTCAGAGCTTTGAAAATGGCCTTTCGCCAACGGGAATACGGGTGGATGTGGATTCCAGTGTTTGGGGGTACACGTCAAAGTACCAGCCTGTCGTCGACGCGTTTGACAACGACCCGAATGCCCGCATCTTCCAGGATGTCGGCCTGGATGGCTTGGCGGACAGCGATGAAGCCCAATGGCCGGGGACCAATGGGCAATCCTATCTCAGTGCTTTGGCCACCGTCTACGGGGCCGGTTCGGCCGTCTATCAAGCAGCAGCCAGCGACCCTGCTGCGGACAACTTCCAATACTACCGGGGGCCCAGCCAGGACAGTGCGGATGCAGACATCCTGCGCCGCTACCGCTACTTCAACAACCCCGATGGCAACTCGCAAACGACCCTGATCAACGGCTTGCCCGCGACGTACACCAACCTGCCTGACAAGGAAGACGTCAACCGCGATGCCACCTTGAACAAGGCGGAGCAGTACTTCCAATACCGCATTTCCATGCGCCCAGAGGATTTGGTCATCGGCAAAAACCACATCGCCGACATCTATGAAACCACGACGGACCTCTTGCCAGACCAAACCCGCAAGCCTGTGCGCTGGATTCAGTTCAAAATTCCCGTTTTCGACCCGGACGATCGGGTGAATGGCGCGAGTGATTTCCGCTCTATTCGCTTCCTCCGTATGGTACTCAAAGGCTGGGAGGACCCGACGGTTTTGCGCTTTGCCCGTTTGGACTTGGTACGCGGCGAGTGGCGTCGATACCGCTTCTCGTTGGAAGAATCGCGTGAACTCATACCTGTGGATGCCAGCGACGAAACCACATTTGTGATGAACGCGGTCAACTTGGAGGAGAACGGGGGCCGTCAGCCGATTCCCTACGTGCTCCCTCCAGGCATCGAGCGTCAGGTTTTGCTAGGCAACACCTCCTTAGTGCAGCAGAACGAGCAATCCCTCTCCTTGAAGGCCTGTGGATTGCGGGACGGCGATGCGCGTGCGGTGTTCAAAAACACCACCATTGACATGCGGATGAATAAACGGCTGCGCCTGTTTGCCCATGCCGAAGCCGGAGATGCGTCACAGCCCCTGAATGACGGAGACGTCCGCCTCTTTATCCGAATGGGGAATGACTACAACCAGAATTACTATGAGTACGAAGTTCCCTTGAAAGTAACCCCGTATGGCTCCACGGATCCGGGTGTCATCTGGCCGATGGAAAACGAAATCGACCTCGCCTTTGAAGCCTGGACGTCCCTCAAGCTCGAACGGGATGCCGCGGTGCGCGATAACCCAGCTATCCAATCCAATGTGCCCTACGAGAAAGTCTATGGAGAAGGGGTGATTCGGGTCGTGGGGGTGCCCAACTTAGGCAATGTCCGCACCATGATGCTGGGCATTCGGAATCCCAAAAAACGAAGCACGGCGAGCAGCGACGATGGCTTGGACAAATGTGCTGAAGTTTGGGTGAATGAATTGCGGATGACGGATTTTGACAACCGTGGCGGATTGGCAGCCTTGGCCCGCAGCACGGCCACACTCGCGGACCTTGGCCAAGTGGCTTTAAGCACCAGTTATTCCACCGTGGGATTTGGGTCCTTGGACATGAATCCCATGGAACGGAACAAGTTTTCGTCCGCGACGTATGATTTACAGACCAATTTGGAATTGACCAAGTTGTTGCCTTTCCAAACGAGGTTGCGGGTTCCCTTCTTCATCAACCACGCCCAAGATTGGAAGACGCCCATGTTCAATCCGCTCAATCCTGACATCGAGATGACCCGGGCGTTGAGCAATCTTGCCTCTACACGGGAACGCGACAGCTTGCGTTCTATGGTTGCGGACTTCACGCAACGCCGTGGCTTCAATTTCACCAATGTCCGCTTTGATCGCGGTGGTGGTGGCGGTGGCGGTGGTGGCCGCGGAGGATCCTTGGGTGGTGAAAGCCGAGGTGGCGATGCCAAAGGAATGCCTGGGCTCCCAGGCGGCGGCGGTCCTGGCCGCGGTGGAGCGGGAGGTGGCGGCAAGGTCAAGGGCCCCACGCCGTTTGATTTGGCCAACTGGAATGCTTCCTATGCTTTCAATGAGGTTTTGAAGCGGGACGCGAACACCCTGGTGGATAATTTCCAAGAGTACAAAGGGAGTTTGGCCTACATCTACCAAACCACGCCCTTTAACATTCAGCCCTTTAAGAAGATCAAAAACCGTTCGCTCGATTTGATCAAGGATTTCAATGTCAATTTGACGCCTTCCCGAGTGAGTGCTCGGGCGGAGGTCAACCGCACGGTCCATGTCATGCAAATGCGCAACGTGGACAATCCCAAGTTCCAGCTGCCGATGACCTTCAGCAAGAACTTCACGATGGACCGGCATTACAATGTGATTTGGGATTTGAGCAAAGGATTGAAGTTTGACTACACGGCCCGCATGCGAGTGCGTGTCGATGAACTACCTGGCCCCAACAGCATTGATTCGGTGAAAGCCTTTATGATGCAGGGTATCGAGGCCGGCGGGCGCCCGATTACCTACCACCACACGGTGAATACTTCGTGGAATGTGCCGATCAACAAATTGCCGTACATGGACTTTGCCCAAGTCCAACTTCGCTACACGGCCGATTATGATTGGAGCACGAATAGTCTCTTGGCAGCGATGCAGAACATCGATAGTTTGAACTACGGGAACACCATCGAAAATTCGGGCAAATGGAACGCCACGGCCAACTTGAATTTTGCCACGTTCTACAACAAGTTCCCTTGGTATAAGAAGCTCAAGCAAGGCAGCGGGCGCTCGCGCGGAGGCGCCCCCTCCCGCAGTCCGGTAGCCCGCGGGGCCCAGGGCACGAAGGATGCCAAAGAAGAGGAGCAAACTTCGGGCGTAGCCAAGAAGATCTTGATTGGTGTTGTGGATGCGGTGACCCTCGTGAAGAGCGTGAATATATCGGGAAGTCTGAACACGGGCACCTTGTTGCCTGGATTCACTCCCACCCCCGTGTATTTAGGCTTCAATCCGGCAAAGGGCATGGCCCCCGGATGGCAGATGCTGGCGGGCCTTCCTGTGGACATTGGCCCGATGGCAGCGGCCCAAGATTGGTTGATTAAGAATCCCAACCAGCCTAACCGCATGATGCGAACCAGTACGCGGACCCTGAATGGCCGGGCGCAATTGGAACCCATGACAGATTTCCGCATTACGGTGACGGCCAATCAAACTTTTGGTAGCCAGCAGAGCAGCACCTACCGTTATAGCCGCGGGATTGGTCGAGACAGCTTGTTCCCTGTGGGTTTCCATGCCTTTAGCCCACAAAATCAGCAAACCTTTACGACGAGTTGGTTGGCCTGGAATTCCGCCTTTGAATCGTCCATCGCTCCAGACTATGACAGTGACGTCTATACTCGGTTCTTGCAAAACCGTTTGGTCTTGTCGGACCGTTTGGCGACCCTCCAGGCGCAGACGGACCCCACCTACAGCAAGGCCTTTATTGCTGCACCGGATTCCTCGCGCTATGGCTATGATGGCTATTCGGTCTTGCAAACGGACATCCTTCTCAATAGCTTCTTGGCCACCTATGGCATGGGGGATATCGATACCTGGGCGATCAATGATTTGGCTGGAATTGCGCCCATGCCCAACTGGACGGTGAATTACACGGGCTTGATGCGCCTGAAGCCGATGCGAAAGGTTTTCACCGCCTTCGCTATCAACCATGCCTACGCCAACAACCTCACGGTACAAGGCATTCAAACCAATATGCTTCGGGCCCAGCGCCTTCAGGACGATCCCCTGATTCGCTACCCGCGCAATGCGAATTTGGACATCCTCTCCGAAAATCAGGTCGGCCAAGTGTCCATGTCGGAGTCCTTCTCGCCCTTGATTGGCGTGGATATTCGGACGCGTACCAATACCTCCTTCAAGTTTGAGGTTGGTAAGCAACGCCAAGTGGCACTCAGCATGGCCAACAACCAAATCACAGAAAGTAAATCCACCGATGTGACGATTGGGGTGGGGTACATCATCCGCGATGTGCAATTCACCATCGTCGATGAGGCCGGCACCCGCAACAACATCAAATCGAACTTGGAGCTCAAGCTGGACCTCCGATTGGCCGACAATCAAACGGTGATTCGCCGAATTTTGGAAGGCTTCAATCAGCCGACCGCGGGCCAAAAGCGCACGACCATCAAATTCACGGCAGACTACCGTTTAAGCCGCCGTTTGGCCGCCCAGTTCTACTACGACCAAACGATCTCGGAATTCAAAACTTCCATGGCCTTCCCCACCAACCAATGGCAGAGTGGAATTGCCTTCCGACTTAACCTCGGAAACTAACCCTGTACCTATATTTGAGGCCTAAATCTTGAGACCATGAACGTTCCTGCTGACCTCCGTTATTCGAAAGACCACGAGTGGATTCGCGTTGAAGGCGATCACGCCTACATTGGCATTACTGATTTTGCTCAAGGCGAATTGGGTGACATCGTATTTGTGGACATCCCTACGGAGGGGGAAACCATGGATGCAGAAGAAGTCTTTGGTTCGGTCGAAGCGGTGAAGACCGTGAGCGATTTGTACTTGCCCGTGGGCGGAGAAATTGTCGAGGTCAATCCGGCCTTGGATGCCGCTCCCGAGACCGTCAACAGCGACGCCTATGGCGAAGGGTGGATGGTGAAAATCAAAATGACCGACCCATCCGAGGCCGACCAATTGATGGATGCCAAGGCCTATGCTGCCTTGATCGGTGCCTAAGATTCCCCGAGCGATATGGTTGTCTGCGGGGGCCTTGTGGTGTTCCGTGGTCATCTATTTTAGTTTACTCGCGCCCTCAGAATTGCCCGAGCTTTTCCGGAGCATCAAGGATCTGTTCCTTCACTTTGTAGCCTATGGGGTCGCTGCTTTTTTACTGACCATGGGGTCTCGGTCCCCTCGTGGGCCGTGGAAGCCAGCTCTGGTGTCCTTTGTGCTCGGGGTCGGGCTGGAAATTCTTCAACCCATCGTGGCCGTTGGGCGCACCTTCAGCCTCGCGGACATGTTCGCAAACACAGTAGGGTTAATTTTTGGAATGTTTCTTGCCTTAAGAATAGGGAAGCGTATCTTTAACCCGTAAAATTTGCCCCATGCAGAACCGCAAAACATTTTTGGCAGATCTGGAGAACAAGAAGGGTCTCTTCTTGCAGATTGGCCTCGTATTGGCCTTGGCTAGCGTATGGACGGCCTTTGAGTGGAAGACCTACAAAGATGGTCCTGGCTCATTGGGGGACTTGGAAGCCGTCATTGACGACGAAGAAGTCCTGATCACTCAGCGCAATACGCCTCCTCCGCCTCCTCCACCTCCTGCTCCGCCCGAGGTGTTGAACATCGTTGAGGACGACAAAATGGATATTGAAGAAATTCAAATGGAGTCCACGGAAATTGACAACGATGACGTTTTCGAGTTGTTGGAAATTGACGTAAACCAGGACGAGGTTTTCAACTTCGTGAACGTAGAAAACAAGCCTATTTTCCCCGGATGTGAGGACCTCGCCACGGAAGATGAGCGTTTTAATTGCTTCAATATCAAGATTCGTCAATTCGTCGGCAAGAATTTTGAATTCCCAGAAATGGCCAAGCAAATGGGCATTCAGGGTAAGGTGTGGGTTTCATTCATCATCGAGAAGGATGGCAAAGTGTCGGATATCACGATTGAACGAGGTGTCGACAAGTTGTTGGACGACGAATCGGTCCGAGTGGTGACTAAATTGCCCAAAATGATCCCGGCCAAAGTAGGTGGTCGCTCGGTCCGCATGCGCTACAGCTTGCCGATCAATGCAAAACTTCAGTAAGTGAGCCCACGGGCACGCGCTTTGAACGAAATACGTCAAGAGCCCCGGTTTTTCCGGGGCTTTTTTATTTTCATCTGACAAAGAATCCATGAATCCCTTCCCCCAAACCACGCTGACCCCCGATGCCATTTTGCAAGCGACGTATGCCGCAGCAGATGCTATTTTGGAGGTCTATCACCAACGTGAGGAGATTGTTGCCCAAACCAAATCAGACAACAGCCCCGTTACCGAGGCCGACCTGCGGGCACATCACATTCTGAACGATGTGCTGCTTCGAAGCGGATGGCCCGTGATGAGTGAGGAGGGGCAGCATGCCGCCTTTGCCGACCGTCGAGATTGGGAATACTATTGGGTGGTCGACCCTCTAGATGGCACCAAAGAGTTTATCAAAGGGAATGGCGAATTCACCATCAATATCGCCTTGGTACAGGGTCAAACTCCCATTTTCGGCGTGGTCTACAGCCCAGTGCTCAATTGGCTTTATGTGGGCGGTCCGGAAATGGGCGCTTATAAATCCATGCAGCGTGTGAGCTGGAGCGAATTGTTGGCTCAGGGCATGCGATTGCCGGGTCGACTCCCCGAAAAGACCACCATCGTGGCGAGCCGTTCCCATGGCAGTCCCGCCACCGAGGCGCTCATTGCACATTGGGAAGGGGAGCACGGGGAAATTGAACGGGTCAGCATGGGGAGTTCATTGAAAATTTGCCTCGTGGCGGAAGGACGAGCCCACGCTTATCCACGCGTCGCCCCGACCATGGAGTGGGATACCGCTGCGGGGCATGCCGTGGCCCTGGGCGCAGGCTGTTCCATGTACCAGATCGAGGTGATTGACGGGATGCCAACGTGGTCCAAACCCCTCGTCTACAATAAGGAAAACCTCCTGAATCCCTACTTCTTGGTCTGCGGTGCGCCGTATCTTTGTGGCCATGCGTGACGTAGGCCTTCTCCTCAAATTTCGATTGGCATTCACGGTCGTTTTTTCAGCGGCGGCAGGCTATTTACTTGGGGCACCGGCCTTTGTGTGGTCCGAGTTCCTCCTCTTGACCTTGGGAGGCTTTGCGATCGTGGGTTCGAGCAACGCATTCAATCAAATCTGGGAGATTGAGCGGGACGCCGTCATGGAGCGAACGAAGAACCGGCCCTTGCCTTCTGGTCGGATGAAAAAGCCCGAAGCCTATGCTTGGGCCTTCACTCTGGGCGTAGCGGGAACGATAGCCCTGGGCTACCTCAATGTCGCGACGGCAGCTTTTGGCCTCCTCAGTTTATTGATTTACGTCTTGGCCTACACCCCCATGAAGGCGCACAGCCCTTGGGCTGTTTTAGTGGGTGCTTTTCCCGGGGCGATTCCCTTTCTTTTGGGCTGGGTTGCCGTTACTGGAGACTTCGGCATAGAGTCGGGCACCTTGTTTGCCATTCAATTCATTTGGCAATTCCCGCACTTTTGGGCCATTGCATGGGTAGGGTACATGGACTATGCGAAAGCGGGGTACTACCTCCTTCCCACAGGTCAAAAGGACCGCACTGCCACCTTTCTCAGCGTAGTCTACACCATTTGGATGCTTTTGGTTTCCATCATGCCTGCTTTCGGTATTACGGGAGCCTTGACCTTGAGTCTTCCTGCTACGGCCGTTGTATTGATCCTCGGCTTGGATGTTCTATTCCACGCTTGGAAGCACCACCAGGGACCAGACGATGGTTCGGCGAGAAAGCTCATGTTTGCAACGATTCGCTACTTGCCCTTGTTACAATTAACCTACGTGATTGATCATTTTCTAGCATAAAACCATGGAAAACAAAACGGCGAAACCCCTTCTTTGGATAGGTATGGCGAGCATCGGGATGGCCTTCGCAGGCTTGACCTCCGGCTATGTAGTAGCCAAGGGATCCCTCGAGGCCAAGAATATTTGGCAGACCATTGCTTTGCCGAGTGCCTTTTACATCTCTACCGCGGCCATCATCCTGTCTTCGATTTTGCTCATTCGCGGACAACAGGCCTTTTCGAAGGGAAGCCCCCAAACAGCACTCCGACTCCTTCAAGTTGCCGCCGTGTTAGGGGTGGTGTTTTTGGGATTTCAATTGGCTGGCTGGCAGCATTTAGTGGATGCAAACATCTGGTTCACAGGTCCTAAATCCACTCCAGCAGGCAGCTGGCTCTATGTCATCACCTGGTTTCACTGGATGCACGTGGTAGCCGGGGTGATGGTCTTGGGGGTTACTACCTGGAAGGCGCGTCAGGGACGATACACCGTAGATTCCCACTTGGGATATGATCTTGCAGCGCAGTTCTGGCATTTCTTGGGAATCTTGTGGATTTATTTACTCCTCTTTTTGGCGTTTCTGCGCTAATTTTGCAACACTTTAACTAGACGACGTATACCGAATGGCAACGACAGCAAATACCAGTGTTTGGTCCACCGGCGGCAACCAGCCGATGAATTCCGAATACGGAAAAATGATGATGTGGTTCTTCCTCATCTCCGACGCTTTGACCTTCTCCGGATTCTTAACGGCTTATGGCTTTATGCGATTCCGGTATGAATCGGCATGGCCTATTGCGGAAGATGTGTTCACGCACTTCCCCGGATTGGAGGGTGATCAGCCCCTGTTGTATGTTGCCTTCATGACGTTTGTCTTGATTATGTCGTCCGTGACCATGGTCTTGGCGGTGAATGCGGGCCACCATTTGAAGAAAACGGCCACGGCGTGGTGGATGGTTGCCACCATCGTTGGCGGAGCCATCTTCGTAGGTTCTCAAGCATGGGAGTGGTACCACTTTATCATGGGAGACAAGGGCGGTATCGAGCTTGCCAACACCGAAGTATGGAAAGTGGCCAATGAGGAAGGCGAAGTGCTTTCTCTTTCGCAACTCGTCCACGGCATGGAACATGGCCACGCCGCCAACCACGAAGAGACCTTCACAACGGAAGAAGTGGTCGCGGCCTTCCAAGCGAACGAGCATGTTGTTCTTCAAAGCCCAGGTAAAGGTCATCCGGCCATGAGCCGTGCTGAGTCTTTGACGGCGCTCCAAGGAGCCGAGGTCATTCAAGGTGCCAACATGGAGCACAACGAGTACGGCGCACAGCAATTCGCCAACTTCTTCTTTTTCATTACCGGCTTTCACGGCTTCCACGTATTCTCCGGAGTCGTGTTGAACGTGCTTCTATTTTGGAACGTTATGCTCGGAACCTATGAGCGCCGTAAATCGTACCTCATGGTCGAGAAAGTGGGCCTCTACTGGCACTTTGTCGACTTGGTCTGGGTCTTTGTATTCACTTTCTTCTACCTCGTATAATTCATCATCATGGCAGATCACGCATCCCCCACTGGAACAGGTTGGATTTGGAAAATATTTTGGATCCTTCTCGTTATTACGACGGTCGAAGTGGTGCTCGGTATCATCAAGCCCGAAGTTCTTTTGACCTCTGTCGCGGGTACCAGCATCCTGAATCTCATCTTTATCGGCTTGACGCTCGTCAAGGCGGCATACATCGTTCAGTATTTCATGCACTTGAAATATGAGCTAGGTAGCCTTCAAAAGGCCATCTACTTGCCTGTACTGGTCCTCATTCCTTACTTGACCCTGATTCTCTTGTTTGAAGGTCAGGCGATCTACGAATTCTGATGGCTTCCTCGACCAGTAAGCGGCTTCTTCTTGGTGTGCTGCTGGTCTTGCCGGTAGCCATGTACTTAGGTTCGCTCGTTATTTCTGGGGCGGTCAACTTCCGCACCTTGGAGGATCTGGGCGATCCGCTTTCGGACTGGTCCGACACTACGGCATTTCTCCGGTCCGATGGGGCAGCCTGGTCGCCAGATTCTTCCCGGGGAAAGATTGCCGTGGTGAGCTTTTTCTTCACTTCGTGCCCCACGATTTGTCCGGCGATGAATTTCCACCTCAAGGAGGCGCATGACCGCCTCTATGGGTTCAAGGATTTGGTCTTCATCAGCATCACGGTGGATCCCCAAACCGATGTACCGGTTATTCTCGAATCCTACAAGGAACAACTGGGCGTGGACCAGTCCAATAAATGGGAGTTTATCACCGGGAATCGCGAAACCATTTACGCTCTCGCGAATGCCTACTACCTCGTGGCCATGCAAGACAGTTCTGCAGAGGGGGGATATACACATTCGCAATCGGCGGTTATCCTCGACTGGGATGGGCACCTGCGAACACGCATCACGGATGAAGGGAACATTTTAGGGGCCTACGATGTTTCAGAAGCCTATCTCGTAGACCAATTGGTGGACGACGTCCGGGTCCTCGTAAAAGAACACCGCAAACTCAAAATCGGTCAACCATGAAGCCAACCGGCACCCCCCATCCCAACGACCGTTTCGCCATCCCGACCATTGTCGCGCTGTCGATCGCGGTGCCGATTGCGGTGGCCTGCTTGTTTTTGCTTCCCGAATCGTGGAAGCTTCAATGGGGCTCAGCCAATGTGCGGAGTTTGCCCTTCTTCCATGCTGTCCTGAACGGATCGACCGCGGTCTTGCTGGCCGTGGCCTATGGGATGATTAAAACCAAAAATGTGGCCCTGCACCGGTTGGCCAATGTCATGGCCTTTGTCTTGTCCGCGGTCTTTCTGGTGTCCTATGTCGTTTCGCACTTGTCCAATCCCGATGCGCACTTTGGCGGGGAGGGCTGGATTCGTCCATTGTACTTCTTCATCCTCATCAGCCACATTCTCTTGAGTGTGCCTGTGTTACCCTTAGCCATGTTATCGATTTACAGGGCGTGGAACAACCAAATAGCGGCCCACAAGGCCCTGGTAAAATGGACCTTCCCCATTTGGATGTACGTCGCAATCACGGGGGTGCTGGTCTATCTCTTTATGGCTCCGTATTACCCGGTCGCATGAGGACGCATCGCTGGATTTGGACCACAGCTGCCCTGCTACTTTCCATGGGGCTTTCCGCGCAATGTGCAATGTGTAAGGCCACGGCCCAAACAGACTTGGAAGGCGGAGCCGGCGTGGCAGATGGGCTCAATTCGGGCATCCTTTATTTGATGCTTTTTCCCTACCTCCTGATGGGAGGCGTGGCGTGGATGTGGTACCGCCACCACAAGCAAAAATCGCAAGGCTGAGCACTTTAGCACGGTATTTGCGAAATTGGCTTACCAATCTCGGTATGCACCAAACCCCTATACTTTGAAAACGCGCATCTTCTTATTGGCTCTCGTTTCCACTTTAACGGTGAATGCGCAAGTAGGCCGCGTAATGTTCACGTTGAATGAATGTGTCACGAATGCCTTGGAATACAATTACAGTGTTCGGCAAGCGGGCAATGCACTCAAGGCCACCCGGTCCGATGTGACTCCAGCCTTTGGAAGTATGTTGCCCCAAATCTCAGCGAGTGCGGGCAATGCCTGGAATTCAGGTCTTACCATTGACCCCGTCACCAATGAAGTTCGATTCAACAACCTTTCGACGGCAAATGGGGGGCTGGGATTTGGCATGACGCTCTTTGACGGATTTGCCTCGCTTAACACGTGGCGCCAGGCCAAGGTGAATGTGGCCATTAGTCAATACCAGTTTGAAAACGCCCGAAATACCGTGGCGCTCAATACCGCCTCTCAGTACCTATCTATACTACTCGCCAAAGAAGCAGAAAAAGTGGCCGAGGAGCAGGTGAAACTCTCTGAAGGAATGCGCCGCCGTGCAGAGCAACTCGTACAAGCAGGAGCCGCTCCTGAGAATGAACTCCTTCAAATGGATGCCCAGGTAGCGCGCGATGAGCAACGTCTACTAATTGCCCAAAATCAAACGAATTTGGCCTACTTGGCCCTGGCCCAATCCATGGGGGTAGAGCCAGGCAGTTTTGAAGTGGCAGACATGTCTAAGGCAGAGATGGAAGTCACCAAGGTTTTGGCTATCCGGCCCACTCAGATTTTTGAAAGTGCTGCAGATAAACAGCCCAACATCCAAGCGGCTTCCCTTCAAGTGGAAAGTGCAAGACTCGGCGTTAAAGTGGCCAAGGCCCGCCGACTGCCTCGCTTGTCCATCAATGGTCAGATAGGCACGAGTTATTCAGACTTGGCGAAAAAAGTAACGGGATCCAATTCGGTCATCGTTCCGGTAGGGTATTGGGATAATGGGGGCACCCAAGTTCCCGTCTTCACGGAATATTCGGTGCCCATCCTTTCTCCCATGTCCTTTTCGGACCAAGTGTATGAAAACCAACGGCGGTACATCGGCCTCAATGTGAGCATCCCTTTGTTTAGTGGATTTCAGGTGCAAGGTGCCGTGAATCGAAGCGTTGTGAATGTAATGAATGCGGCCTTGCAGCTGGAGCAGGAGCGCGACAACTTTGAGCAATCCGTGCAGCGTGCCCATGCCGATGCTAGTGCAGCATGGTCCCAGTATGAAGCGGCAAAAAAATCCTTGGCAGCCTCGCAAAAAGCCATGGATGACGCCCAAGTCCGCCGGACGGAGGGCATGATGACCATCTATGATTTCAATGCGGTCCAAAACACCTACTTGGCGGCCGTAAGCGATGTCCTTCGTGCCAAATACGATGCGCAGTTTAAGGCCTACATTCTCAAATTTTACCTTCAAAACCCTCTAAAAGGAACACCCAATGAATAAGCGTTTATGGATTTTAGTGGCGGCCGTCGTGCTCTTGGGTGCGGTTGGCGTCGTGGGAAAGAAGCAAGGTTGGTGGGGTGCCACGGGCGACCAATTGGAGGTGGAAACGGTCACTATTCAGGTGCATACCATCGTGGAGACGGTCAATGCTTCCGGCAAAATACAGCCGGCGGTGGACGTAAAAATTTCACCCGAAGTGAGTGGGGAAATCATCGCCCTGCCTGTTGTGGAAGGCCAAGCCGTCAAGAAGGGGCAACTCCTGGCCAAAATCAATCCCGACATATACCAATCGATGCTCGGCCGGGCCGAGGCTGCGTTGAACATGGCGCGCTCCGGCAAGGCCCAAGCGCAAGCCCAGTTTTTAGAAGCGACGCAGTCCTACAAGCGGAGCCAAACTCTGAAGTTGCAGAATGTCATCTCCCAAGCAGAATGGGACGCTGCCGAGCGCATGTATGCCGTCGCTGAGCTCGCTGTGGAATCGGCGGAATTTCAACTCCAGTCGGCCTTCAACTCGGTCAAGGAGGCGAAGGATAATCTCAAGCGTACCGTGATCACAGCACCCATGGACGGCATTGTGACCGGGCTCAATGTGGAAGTGGGCGAACGCGTGGTCGGAACGGCCCAAATGGCGGGTACTGAAATGATGCGGGTCTCCCAACTTGAAACAATGGAAGTACTGGTGGATGTAAACGAGAATGACATTGTTCGGGTGCACATGGGCGATACGGCGATTGTGCGGGTCGATGCCTTCTTGGGCCATGACTTCAAGGCAGTCGTCACCGAAATCAGCAATGCGGCGAAAGGCCAGCAGTTGTCTGTGAATCAGGTGACTAACTTTGAAGTGGAGCTCCGCATTTTGGCTGAGAGCTATGCCGACCTCGTCGAGACCCAAGGGGTGCAACCCTTGCGCTCTGGAATGACCGCCACAGTGGACATTCGCACCCAAAAGGCCCCAAATGCCCTCTGCGTACCGGTCGAAGCTGTCACCACGCGGATGGATAGCGTGTCGGGAAAAATGCATGAGGTGCTCTTTGTCTACCAAGAGGGGGCGGCGGTCCAGTACCGCGTTGAGACAGGGATTCAAGATGAGGAATTCATTGTGCTCAAAAACTTTGATTCCATGGAATCCGCTCAGGTTATCCGTGGTCCCTTTGATGCGGTTTCCCGCAAATTGGAAGATGGCGACCTAGTGACCGTGAAGGAGCCCGTGAAGGAGTAACTTTGGGGGAATGCACCCACGAATTCTTTTATTGGAAACGGCCTCACGCCGTTGTGATGTGGCCCTGATAGAAGGAGACCGGTGCATCGCAGAGCGCGGCTCCGTGGATCTCCAGGGTTTTCAGCATGCTGAAAAGCTTCATGTCTACATCGAAGACGTCCTACGCCATGCGGATATGCGGGTGTCAGACCTCGATGCGGTCGGTCTTTCTGCCGGTCCAGGATCCTACACTGGATTGCGCATTGGAGCTTCGGCAGCCAAAGGGTTGGTCGCGCCACATGGCTTGCCGCTCATTGCATATTCTTCCCTGGAAGCACTGGCCGTAGGAGCGAGGGAATCCCTCGGAAGTTCTGCGGAGCCGTATGGTATTTGGGCTGCCATGGATGCCCGACGAATGGAAGTGTATTCCGCCTTGTTTGCGGCCTCCGGGGAACGTAGGACGGCGGATGCCCCTCAACTCTTGGAGGAGGTTCCTATTTTGGAAGGATTTCCCGAGGAACTGCCGATTTACGGAGTGGGTGACGGAGTAGAAAAGGCCCAAACGGGCTGGCCAGCCTTGCGCCGACTCCCTCTAGACTATGCCCAGGCACGTCATGGAGCCCCTTTGGCTCTGCGCGCATGGGAGCGAAAAGATTTTGTCGAGGCCGCCGCTTTTACGCCCAACTACCTCAAAGCCTTTCGGGCGGGCGTGCCAAGGCTCGGACTTCCGAAGCTCTAAAGCATGTGGCATCGTGGTCATTGACCAGCCCACAGGCCTGTAAGTGGGCATACACCACGGTCGAACCGACAAAGGAAAATCCGCGTTTTTTTAGATCCACCGAAATGCGGTCACTGAGCTCCGTCGTAGCGGGGACCTTGGCGCCTGGAAGGCGCTCCTGTACTTCTCCGTTGGTCCATTGCCAGAAATAGTGGGCCAGACCGAGGCCTTCTGCGTTCATGCGCAGGGTAGCTTGGGCGTTGCGAATGGCACCGCGAATCTTGGCGCGGTTTCGAATAATGCGCGGATCCCCAGCTAAACGCTCCACATCTTCTTCCGTCATCGCAGCCATCTGTGCTACATCAAAACCGGCAAAAACCTCGGCAAAAGCTTCGCGTTTCCGCCATACCATCAGCCAATTCAGACCTGCTTGGAATGTTTCTAAAATGAGGAACTCAAACATGCGGGCATCGTCATAGACGGGACGTCCCCAGTATTCGTCATGGTAGGCTTCGTAGTCGGGGGCCGTTTGGCACCAGGCACATTTAGAGGGATTGGAGGTAGGCATGCAAGGACGATTCAGATTCAAAGGCCAAGGTACAGGCTGATTCGTGGCATACTTGTCCAAAGGGAGGTACCACCGCTTCCGTGGGCCCCCAAAGCCAACAATGAGCTGGAATGCGCACAGGGTCGGAATAGCCAGCGGGCAAGAGGAGATGTTCTGTACCGGGCGTTAGGCTGGGTGCGAGGCTCCACCATGACATGGACTGGGCCGGGCTGGCCGCGACATGGGCTGCTCGCGCCACCAAGTCCTTGGCTCGATCGAGCATGCCGCGGTTCGAGCGGAGGTGTCCAACATAGATCAATGCCCGAGCAAGCTGCGCTTGGGCGCTCGGTAAGACGTCATCTTCCCAGTTGTACTGGGCCAGAAAAGCGGGTTCGGGTTGGGTTTTGGCCGCGTAGAGGTAGGCATGACCATCCCAGTGGTGCGCGTCTGCATACCCTAGAAGGGCTTCGCAGCGTGCGATCCATTGGGGATCGAGGCTAAGTTGTGCCGCGGCGATACACAGTGCGAGGCTGCCAGCCAAATCATCCAAAAAAGCCCAGCCTTTCGCCGGCTTTCCTGCATAGGAAACATGGGCACATCGCCCTTCAAAGGGTCCAAAATGGGCCATGTGGGCTTCGGCGGCCTCGAGCGCAGGGTCTTTCCATGCGGGCATGCGCAAGGCGCCTTCCAGGAGCCCGACGCCAATCCATGCGTTCCATGCATGGACGGATTTGTCATCCCGGAAGGGGAGAGGGCGGGCCAATGCTGCGGGCCGAAGCGCATCCAAAAGCGATGCCCAAGCCTGGGATGGCGCCCCCTCCTGGGGGTGCCAGTGTAGGACGTGGCTGTCCTCCCACGTAGGCCCCTGTGCTCTTAAAAGGGACAAGGCCTCGGCCGACCTGGGAGAGCCAAGGGCTGCTTCCAGTTCCGCTTCCGTCCAGACGTAGCTAGCACCCTCTCTTCCGTCGGTATCCGCATCCAGGGCCGCGCAAAACAGTCCATCGGAGCGCTGCATTTCATTCAAAAGCCAGTTGGCTGTGGCATCAAAGGCCCTTTGGTCGCTGGCATCGCCGGTGATGGAAAAAACCTGAGCAGCCCAGCGAAGCCAAAGCCCGTTGTCGTAGGCCATTTTTTCAAAATGGGGCACATGCCAAACGGCATCTGTGCTGTAGCGGAACAGTCCCCCGCGCAGTGCATCGTAGGTACCCGAGTGGAAGATGGCTCGGAACGTATGTATACTGTGGGCTTGCGCAGCGGCATAAGGTGCTTCGGGGGGCAGCAGGTGGAGGGACGTCCACAAGGCAGGCAAGGGGAATTTGGGGGCGCCTCGAAGCCCGCCGTGGTCTTTGTCCCAGGCGGGCGGGTCCTCCCATGGCCAAGCATCCATATCCCAGGCCACCATCCCGTCATCGCTTGCAGGCAAGGCCGCACCCTCCAGGGCATCCACCAATTTTTGGGCATAGGGGCCGGGCACGTCGGCATGGTGATCGCGGATTTCGACCAACTTGACCAAGGCAGCAAGCCACCGGTCTTTGGGGAGGTAGGTACTGGCCCAAATCGGCCGCCCATCCGGTAAGCAGACAACATTCAACGGCCAGCCCCCCTGTCCAGACAGGGCGAGAGCGGCCGCCATGTAGGCTTGGTCGACATCGGGGCGCTCTTCGCGGTCTACTTTGATGTTCCGAAAGTGCGCGTTCATCAAAGCGGCGCACTCCGAATCTTCGAATATTTCCCGCTCCATCACGTGGCACCAATGGCAAGCAGAGTACCCAATGCTCACCAGGAGCCACTGCCCTTCGGCCGCCGCCGCCTCCAGCGATTCGGGGCTCCAGGGCCACCATTGCACCGGGTTGTGGGCATGCTGCAAGAGGTAGGCGCTATCGCTTTGGGCAAGACCGTTCATTGCACAAGGATACGCCGCCTCTCGGGGATGGAAAAATAACATGGAATTAACCCGCCGCATGGGATAAAAGGTAATTTTGCGCACATGGATTCGTACTTACTACTCGTCGTACTGTTGTTCTCTCTCAGTGCACTGGGTTTGATCGTTGGCGTCAGCAATGACGCGGTGAATTTTCTAAACTCTTCCTTGGGTTCCAAGGTGGCGAGTATGCGCACCATTTTAATTGTGGCCAGTCTCGGCGTGCTCTTGGGAACGACTTTTTCCAGCGGCATGATGGAGGTGGCGCGAAAATCCGTCTTCAACCCGGGCTATTTCAGCTTCCATGCCCTGATGTTCATCTTCGTGGCGGTCATGCTGACCAATGTCATTCTCCTCGACATATACAATACGTTGGGCTTTCCCACCTCCACTACGGTATCTCTGGTCTTTACCCTCTTTGGCGCGGGGGCATCCATAGGCTTTCTGACGGCCATCGATTCGGGCTTGAATCCATTTGACTTTGGCGATTACATCAATGTGGAGACCACCGTCGACATTGTACAGGGAATCTTTTCCTCTGTGGGCATTGCCTTCGTGGCGGGCATAAGCATTCAGTGGTTGGCGCGTTTGGCCTTCACCTACAAGCTGGAGGATAGCTTGCCCAAATGGGGAGGCGTGTTCAGCGGAATAGCTGCCACCCTCATCATCAATTTCCTCATTTTTAAAGGCTTGAAAGGATCTTCCTTTCTGACCAAGGACGTGGTCGAAACCTTGCTCGCCTACCAAAATACCATTCTCGCCTGCCTCTTTGTCCTCTTCACGGTGGTGGCGCAGGGCATGATTGCTTCCAAAAAAGTTAACCCCCTTCGCTATGTGGTGCTGCTAGGAACCTTCTCCTTGGCCATGGCCTTTGCAGGAAATGACTTGGTCAACTTTATCGGGGTGGCCGTAGCGGCGTTCCAAGCATATGGCATGTTTGTGAGCTCGGGCATGGACGCCCGTGAATTGATCATGGACAGCATGGCCAAAGAAGTCGAAACCCCCACGCTGCTCTTGATTGTGGCGGGCCTCATCATGATTTTCACCCTTTGGACGAGCGCGAAGGCGCGAAAAGTCTCGGCTACCCAAATTGGGCTATCTCGTCAGGGGGAGGGCGCCGAAAAATTCAAACCCAACACCCTTTCTCGCTGGATGGTGTCCGCTGCCGGTGGTGTGAGCGAAACCATGGCCGCCGTGAGTTCCGCCCGTTTCCAATCATGGACGGATGACCGGTTTCAAACGCTACCTCCTTCCAAGGACAAGGACGCGCCGGCCTTTGATTTGGTCCGAGCTGCCGTAGATCTCATGGTTGCGAGCTCCTTAATCGCCTATGCGACGAGTCTGGGCCTCCCACTTTCAACCACCTACGTCGTTTTCATGGTGGGCATGGGGTCGTCCTTAGCAGACCGAGCCTGGGGGCGCGAAAGTGCAGTATACCGAGTTGCCGGGGTGCTCAACGTGATCGGGGGATGGTTGTTGACCGCCGCGGTAGCCTTCATCGCTGCGGCCTTGTTTGCGGCCTTCTTGTTTTACGGGGAATTCATTGCGGCACTGATCTTGACGGTTTTTGCCATCGGTCAAATTGTCCGCAGCAACATGGGGTTTGCCAAAAAAATGAAGTCGGAAAATCTCGTCGATGACGAGGTCTACAACCTCTCTCTGAGCAATGACCCCGTAAGCATGAGCCGCAACCTGATGGCTGCGGACATCCGTCGTTCCGCCAACATTGTTTCAATGGCGGGAGAAGCACTTGTGGCCAAGCAAAAGCGGTCTAGCGTTCGACTGAACAAAGAGATTGAGGCCGTGGTCAAGCGTCAACGTGATTTGGAGCTCAAAATGACGCGTGTCCTCAAGGATCTTAAGTTGGAGGAGGGCAGCCAAGCCGCGGTTCACCTCATGGCGTTCGACTACATCTGCGACTTGAGTCAATCGGCGCGCATTATGGTAGAGGAGCAGTATGCCCACCTGGCGAACTTTCACAAAGAGCCACACAGCCAATTTTTGTTGGCTTATGCTGACCTACTGGCGCTATTCAATCCCTACATGCACCGAATCGTGGTGGCCCTGGAGTCGGGACGGGCCGAACCCCATGCGGATCTTCTGAATGCGAAACGCCGCATCGTCATGGACATCAACCGTGGCTTGGAGCTGGACATTCAGCGCTACCGCCAAGGCGAATTGACAACCCGTCAAACGCATTTGCAAACCAAATTGCTGCTCGAACTTCGGGACATGGCGGCTTTGGCCTACCGAGTGCACAAGGTGTATTTTGGCTAGAGGGCTAGAATGCTTGGGCTTCGCCCTGAAGACTTTGCATTTAAACGTTTATTCTCTTCTACCCATAAACTTCTCGGGTGACCTTCGCTGCGCGCAGTGTCTTTACTACTGCGAGATCCAACGTACCAACGAACAAGCATAGGGACAAGCCCCTCTCGGCCTTTAAGCTTCTTACCCGCGGGCGAAATACCGGTAAAACAGTGGAATCGTCTCGATGCCCTTGAAGTAATTGGTCACGCCGTAATGTTCGTTCGGGGAGTGGATGGCATCACTGTCGAGACCAAAGCCCATGAGGATGCTCTTGACGCCCAGCTCTTGCTCAAAGAGTGCGACGATAGGGATAGAGCCTCCGCTTCGAACAGGTACTGCTTTTTGGCCAAAGGAATCGCTTAAGGCCTGAACCGCCGCTTGGTAACCCGGATGGTCCGTGGGGCAGACATAAGGCTGCCCACCATGGTGCGGGGTGACTTTGACCGTTACGCCAGCGGGGGCGATGGATAGGAAGTAGTCGCTGAACAGCTGGGTGATTTCGTCCGGATCTTGGTGGGGAACCAGGCGCATGGAAATCTTCGCGTAGGCTTTGGAGGCGATGACCGTTTTGGCGCCGGCGCCGGTATAGCCTCCCCAAATTCCATTGACATCCAGGGTGGGACGAATGCTGTTCCGCTCCATCGTGCTGTAGCCTTCTTCGCCGGCCACATCGACCAGGTCAAGGGCCTTCTTGTAGGCGTCCAGCGAGAAGGGGGCTTGGGCGAGTTCGGCGCGTTCCGCCTCGCTCAGCGTTTCGACTTTGTCGTAAAATCCGGGGATGGTAATCCGCTTGCGGTCGTCGTGCAGGCGTGCAATCATTTCGGTCAAGGCATTGATGGGGTTGGCCACGGCGCCGCCATAGAGGCCCGAATGCAAATCGCGGTTGGGACCCGTCACCTCTACTTCAACGTAACTCAAACCACGCAGACCCGTCGTCAAGGAGGGAACGCCCGGTGCAACCATGCCCGTGTCAGAAATTAAAATCACATCGCAGGCCAATCGCTCCTGGTTGCGCTTCACAAACCAGGCGAGGTTGGCGGATCCCACTTCCTCCTCTCCTTCAATCATGAATTTGATGTTGCAAGGCACGTTGCCGGTTGCGACCATGGCTTCAAATGCTTTGACATGCATGAAGAACTGGCCTTTGTCGTCGCAGGCCCCGCGGGCAAAAATGGCGCCCCCGGGATGAATGTCCGTGCTCCGAATTTCGGGCTCAAAAGGTGGACTACTCCACAGCTCCACCGGATCGGCGGGCTGCACATCGTAATGCCCATAGACGAGCACCGTGGGTCGGCTAGCATCGATCATGTATTCCCCGTATACCACCGGAAATCCAGGGGTTTCACATACGTCGACTTTTTGTGCCCCGGCCTCGCGTAGGAATCGTGCGGTAGCCTCAGCGGTGGCCAAAACGCTTGGGGTGAAGGCCGGATCTGCACTGACGCTAGGGAGGCGGAGAAGTTCAAATAACTCATCCAGAAAGCGTTGACGATGTTGAGCGATGTAGTTTTCCATGGGCCCAATATAGGAAGCATCCCAAGGATGCACTACCTTGTGTGGACCTATGCGCACAGGAAACTTCGGCCGGTATTTTTTGGCGGTGGTGGTTGTTTTGGTGACCACGACCACGTCTATTTTGGGCCAAAACATCTCGGTTAATTCGACCTCTCCCCGCAATCAGCCTATGTGGCTGGTTCAGAATGTGATGGTTGGACCCAATATGACGGTCTTTAGCCCCATTGGCCCTTTGGGAACCCCGATCAGTCAGCCTTCGTCTGTCCAAATTGGAAAATTCAACATCAACAACCCCAGCTTCGGACTAGATAGCGGTATTGTGATGGTGTCATCGGACGCCTACGATGTGGTCCCTGGTCAATCCGGGAGCTACACGTCCTATCCCACTCAAACGCCTTCCGCCAACCTGACAACGGTCCTCAATGCGATTGGCAGCAGCAGTTCCAGCCAGTATGACCGGGCGAGCATACAATTTAGCTTTGTGGCCCCAGGCGATTCGGTCAAGTTTGACTACATCTTCGCGTCCAAAGAATACACCTCGTACACTTGCTCTTCCTTCAATGATGTATTTGGCTTCTTCCTCATCGGTCAAGGCATCAACGGACAGCCCTTGTGGAATGCCAATGGAACTCCGAATATCGACACCGTCAATTTGGCGGTGATTCCCGGAACGACGACGCCTGTTGCGGTGAACACCATCAACCAGGGCTTCCCATCCGGCAGCTGGCCGGCGAGCAACTGTTCAAGTGCCAACCCCAACTATGTAACCAACTCGGTCTTCTATAACGCGAACAGTGGCGGTACCTCCATCATCAATATGGAAGGCTTCACAGATGTCTTTACGGCCAAAGCCTCGGTGTCTTGCGGCTCCCTCTACACGATTAAAATGTTCATTTGCGACGTGAGCGATGGAGCCTTGAATTCCGCCGTCTTTATTGGCGCTCGGAGCTTTGAGCTTCCTGCGATTTCCTTGAGCCAAGCGTGGAACAAAGGCAATAGCTTCAATGATTCCACCATGGTAGAAGGGTGTAGCCCCTCGTGGCTCTACCTCGAGCGACAAGGAGCCGTATTTGACACCATGGTGGTCGATTTCAACATCCTGGGAACGGCCACTTCAGGCGTAGACTACAGCCCCTTTCCATCTTCGGTGACCCTCCTTCCTGGGGTGACCCGAGATTCGATCTTAATTTGGGCCTACGACGATGGGCTTGCCGAGGCGCCCGAAACCATTGAAGTCGTCATGCAGCCGGTGACAACCAATTGTGCGGTATATCCGGCCCAGTACAAGACCTTCCTCATACGGGACAAGGTGGAGGTGACGGTCGCGGCCTCCGTAGCGCAAGGGAACGACACAATCCAATGTCCGGGTCAACAAAGCACCTTGCTGGGCACGTTTACGACCGGCGAAGGGACCACCACCGGCTGGTGGGGAACGGACACGGCGGGGGGCGTCCAATTGACGGTGAATCCCCTGAGCACAGAAACGTACTACTTCTATGGCATCGATGAATGCATGGACACTGCGGCGGTGGATAGCGTGACGGTATATGTGCTGCCATACGATTCAGTCATGACCTATTCGGACACCACGTGGATCTGTCCTGGAGAGTCCGTTGAAATTCAAGCCAAGGCCCGCTATGGCACCCCGCCCTACACGATTACCTGGACGGGTGGACCCACCGATAGCCTTTGGACGGTGACCCCGGTCAATAGCCGATGGTACCCCTTCAAGGTGGTCGATCAGTGTGGCTTCATCACGCGCGACAGCGTTTGGGTCGGCGTAGCGCCCGTGCCGGGGGCGGCCTTTACCTATTTGCCCAATCCCAGTAACCCGCTGAACGTCCAATTTTTCAACCAATCCAGCGATACCAATTATGTGGCCTGGTACTTTGGCGATGGAGGGGTTTCAGCGGATGTGGACCCTACGCATTCCTATGCCAAGCCCGGGACCTATTCGGTCTCCTTGGCTGTGGCGGATAGCTTAGGTTGTTCCGATTCTGTGACCGTCGACATCGAACTCCGCATGGATTACTATGTCTACATACCGACCGCTTTTACCCCCAATGGAGATATCATCAACGACCGCATCAAAGTTGAGGCATTGGGCATTGAGGGCATGCAGTGGGATGTCTTCAACCGCTGGGGCTTGAAGGTCTTCTCGACAGACGATGTGTCCAAATCTTGGGATGGCACCTATGGGGGCCAACCTGTTCCGGAGGGAATCTATTCGTACCGAATCCTCATCTACCTGCCCTTCGGAAACATCGCGGAGCAGCACGGGACCTTCACCTTGATCCGCTAAAGGCGGTTACAAAAAAGGTATGGCGGCGATGCCCGCAATCAGCAGCCCTTTGTACAACCACTGTCGGTGAATCCAGGGCTTTCGGGCATCTTGAGCGAGCGCAAACAGTTGGGTGCGTTCCCATTGCCGACGCCATTCGAGGGCGATCATCCCGATGGCCAAAGGCAAGGAGCGCATAAACCCGGCCTCTGATTGGGGGGAAAAGGTCAAGGCAAGCAACAGTAAAGGGGTATACGCTAGTAAGGTGGCCATCAAAGGTCCGAGGCGGTGCAGATTCCACTGCTTGTGGGAGTAGAGCCAGATGAGGAGTCCATAGAGCGTGAAGGGGAGGGCCATCCACGCATTCAATCCGACCCATGACGCGGCCAGTCCAGTGAAATAGAAGACGGAAGCCATGCGCAAACCATACTTCTTGGCGACGGGCCGTTCAAATAAGGTGCGCCACGGACGTTGAACCAAGTCGCGTTCCATGTCGTAGAAACTGTTCATCAGGGAGCCTCCCGCGACCAATCCGGCCGTGGAAATAACCACAAACCAGAAATCCATCTCCGCCAGGGCGGCCCATCCGCGAGGCTCCGCAAACAAAAAGAAATAGGCCATGCCTTGGGCCCAAGCCAAGAACGCCAGGTGCGTCCATCGTACGAGGGATAGAAAAGCTACAAAGCGAACGAGGAGCCGGCTGCGTCGACGCACGGCATTTAGAATCGAAGGACGACGTCCAATTGATGGGGGGCAAGCTCCGCCTTGGCGGCATCCAAATCTTTGGTAAAGCCCAAAATGTAGCCTCCACCACCGCTTCCACACAGTTTGAGGTAGTAGGCATTGCTGTCGATGCCTTTTTGCCACAAGGCATGAAAAGCACTGGGAATCATCGGGCTAAAGTGTTCCAAGGCCACCCGACTCAAACCCTTGAGGTTGGTGAACAATGGATCCCAGTCTCCCAATAAGAAGGCCTGAACACAGGCGTCGTTGTATTTTTTAAACTGACCCGACATGACTTTCCGAAAGCCCTCCTCTTTCAACTTCTCCATAAAAATGTTGACCATGGGCTGAGTTTCTCCCGGGTTGCCCGAGTTCAGCAAGAAAATGGCTCCTTTGCCCTGCGCCTCCGTGAGGGGCAGGTCGACCGTGCCCAAATCGTCTTTGGAACGAATCAACAGGGGAAGCTGGAGATAGCAAATTGTGGGATCAATTCCTGAACTCTTGCCATGGAAATAGCATTCCATTTGGCCCAAGGCCTCTTTCAATTGGCTGATGCCGTTAGCGGGAATCGGTTGACTCAGATCCAAGGGCTGCTGAGCATATTCGGCGTATAAAGCGGCTACAAGCGCCCCCGAAGATCCGACCCCATAGCCTTGAGGAATGCTGGACTCAAAGAACAGACCCTCCGAGAGGTCCCTCTGTAGTCGAGGCATGTCCAATTGGGCCTTTAGCTCTCCGTTGTAGGCCAAACCTTGCAAGTAGTCCACAAAGGGTCCCAAGGCGGCATTTGAAAGGCGCTGGGACTCCGTGAGGGCCCCTTCAGGCAAATGCAATGCGCCCGAATAATTCCGGTAAGGAATAGACAATCCCATGGCATCTTTGATGATGCCGTATTCACCGAAGAGTAGGATTTTGGCAAAGTAATTCGGGCTCATGGGCTAGGCAGGTTCGTTCAAAGGTACGGGTCCCTGTCCAACGCGGTCCGCCATGTAACGGCCGTCTTTGGCATAGGGAGCCAGTACTTGGGTAACAAACTCCATGGCTTTTTGTTCCACTTCAGCAGGGAAGAGCACATGCACATTGGCGCCTGCATCTAAGGTGAAGCCGATGGGTAGCCTACTTTCACGTCGGTAGGCACGAATGGCCTCGAGGATATGCAGTGTATTGGGACGCATGAGGATGTAGCTAGGCTGGGAGCTCATCATCAGGCCGTGCAAGGTGAGTGCTTCCTGCTCTACGAGGTCCAAAAAGGTCCAAACATCGCCCGTTTTCAAAATGGATTGCAAGTGGGCGATATTTTGGTGGGCCTGGGCAAAGCGTTGCTGAGCAAAGGGATGTCCCTCCATGAGCGCGTGGCCGGCGGTGCTGCTGACAGCTTTTTGACCGACATCGACGAGCATCACCACATCGCGGAATGAAGGGAAGATCGGGTGGACTGCATGGGGATAGACCACCGCGTAGTCATCGTGGCTTCCCGGAACGGAATGGGTCTCTCCCCAGACGACGAGGCCACCGTACACCGAGCGGCTCGCTGACCCTGAACCCAATCGGGCCAAAATCGACGCCTCGCGTCGTGCATCTACCGCCGGGAGGGCATGACCCAGGGCTTGGGCCGCGTCTACCACGCACAAGGCCAAAGCGCTGAGGCCCGAGGCAGAAGAGGCAATGCCACTGGAATGCGGAAAACTGTTGAAGGTATCCACGGTGACGCGGTAGTCCGCTAGCCAGGGGTGACGGTGTTGGATGCGTCCGATAAACTGCTCAATCTTGGGCACAAAGCTGGGTGTATCCACCCCGTTGAGCAGAACTTGAACGCCGTGGCCCGCCTCAAAGGTCGCCCGGGTCTGGGTATGGCAAGTATCTAGCGTAAAGCTGATGGAGGGGTTTGAAGGCAACTGCGGATCGCGCTTGCCCCAGTATTTGACCAACGCAATGTTGGATGGACTCTGCCAACCAAAGGTCATGCTCATGCGGAAATAGCTTCGGTGTCCGGGGCAATCTTCTTTACCATGCCTTGCAAGGCGCGGCCGGGACCGACTTCGTAGAAGTGCGTGGCGCCTGCGGCGACCATGGCCTGGACGGTCTGGGTCCATTTGACGGAACCCGTCAACTGTGCTTTGAGGTTGGCCCGAATTTCTTCCGGATCCGTCACGGGCGCCGCGACAACATTTTGGTAGATGGGGCAGCGAGGTGTTTGGAAAGCGACCGCATCCAAGGCTGTAGCCAGTTGCTCGCCGGCCGGGGCCATCAAGGGGCTATGGAAGGCGCCTCCGACAGGAAGGAGGAGGGCCCGTTTGGCCCCAGCTTCCTTGCAGGCCTCACATGCTGCTTCCACCGCGGCCGTGGCTCCTGAAATGACCAATTGGCCGGGGGTGTTGTAATTAGCGGGAACCACTAAGCCCGGGGTATTCGCACAAATTTGTTCGACCACGGCATCTTCCAGGCCTAGGATGGCGGCCATGGTGGAGGGCTCGGCTTCACAGGCAGCCTGCATGCCCAGGGCGCGCTGCGAGACCAGACGAAGGCCGTCGGAGAAATTCATGGCACCGGCAGCTACCAGGGCGGAGAATTCACCTAAGGAGTGGCCCGCTACCATATTTGGTTGAAAGCTATCTCCCAAGCTCAGCGCTTTGGCGACCGAATGGACAAAAATGGCAGGTTGGGTGACCTTCGTTTGGGTCAAATCCTCCATAGTGCCATGGAACATGATGTCGGTCAGAGAAAAGCCCAGGACGTCATTGGCTTCCTCGAAGAGGTTGCGGTGTGCGTCGTACAGGTCTTGGGCCATTCCGGGGCTTTGAGCGCCTTGGCCGGGGAAGATGTATGCCTTCATTCGCCGTAGTATTCTACAAAGTTGTTCTCAGTTTCAACAATTCGGATGCCGTGCAACTGGGCGCCTTTGGCGGCAATCGCAGGGGCAAGACGCGCCCAGAAGGCGATGGCCAAATTTTCCGTGGAAGGCAAAATACCCTGCAAGAAGGGCACGTCCTCATTCAGATTTCGGTGATCCACATGGTCGATGATTTCGTGCATCATGATGGTCTTTAAATCCACCAAATTCATGACAAATCCCGTGTCCGGATTTACCTCACCCTTCACCGTGACGATGAGCTGAAAATTATGCCCATGGCCAAAGCGGTTGGAACATTTACCAAATACCGCCTCGTTTTGGTCGTCAGACCAGGCAGCATTGTACAGTCGATGCGAGGCACTAAAGGTCTCTCGGCGCTGGATGTACACCATAAATCTGGGATTATTCGGCCAGTGTGGGGCGTGCTTCGGCCTCCAAAGGAGCGGGGATCGAAGCGAGCGCTAAAAGCATCGATTTGACCGGGCCATCTACTTCCAAGCGGTAGGAAATCAAGGCTTGGTTCGGTGCGAAAGCCAAGGAAGGGGTAACGACTTGAATGTTGAATTCGTCATACCCCTTGGTGTTCAATACGTTGCGCTTTCCGCTCATGTCGGTCAATCGGAAGGAACCGGAAGCCCACTGGCTGCCGTCGGTCAATTGCACGTCGACAATTTCCATTGCCTGGTTGGCAGATTTTTTCACCTGCACATGGTAGAGCGTGGCGGATTTTTGAGAAATGGTCGCTTTGGGGGTGCTGCACGCACTCATTACCGCTGCAATCACGAGCAAGGAAGCCCAATTTTTCATAGCCTAAGTATTTGAAGCAAAGGTCGGAAAAACAAAGGAAAGTACCTACCAACCTCCGCTGGCCCCGCCGCCGCCGCCCATGCCGCCGCCAAAGCCACCAAAACCGCCGCCGCCAAAGCCACTTCCGCCGCCAAATCCGCCACCGAATCCACCCCCGCGGTAGACGCCGCCGCCCATTGGTCCGATCCAGTAGCCACCGCCTCCCCGCATGCCGCCTCCGCCTCCATTTTTTGCGATGAGGCTGACCACAATCGCGACGAGAAGGATAAAGAAGAGGGCACGTTTCTTTTTTCGGGAATCCTCGCCCGGTGAAGGGGCGGCCTTGAATTGGCCGGAGAGCATTTGGGCCATCTGGGTGGCCATTTCGGTCAATCCCGCTTCATAGGCCCCTTCGCGAAAGGCCGGGACGAGGATCTCCTCAATCAATCGGCTGCATTGGTAATCTGTGAGGGTAGCCTCCACGCCATAGCCCGTTGAAATGGCCATCTTTCGATCCCCCAGGGCAATCAAAACGAGCACGCCATTGTCTTGGCCGGCTTGTCCAACGCCCCAATCGCTGAGGGTCATGGCTGCTTGATAATTGATGTCATCCGGGCAGGAATCCACAAATACCACGGCAATTTGTGTGGAGCTCGAGTCGTTGATGGCCTGAAGGACAGCCTCCAAACGGGCCTCCTCGGCGGGCTCTAAAATGGATGAGGCAGAAAGGCCTTGAAAGGTGACGAGGCCTTCTCGGACAGCGGGTTTGGGCCCAATTTGTCCCGAGACACTCAGCGCACCGAGAAGAAGCAAGGGGGTGAACAGCTGGCGAAACGCCCTCATGCCGAGTGGCTGATTTCGTCGGAAAGCTCATTGACATCGGACGCTCCAGCATGCGGGAAATGCGTGGCTAGAGCCCCCCCTGCCTGGGCGATGCCCGCACAGAGTGCAGCGACCCAATCGGATGCTTCCAAGGCGGGGTGCATGGCATCCCGCACATCGTCCCAAAAGGCCTGTCCCACTTTTTCATGGATGCCCTGGTCTCCAAGGATGGCATACTTGCGGCTATCTAATGCGATGTAAAAAAGGATGCCATTGCGTAAGGCGGTCTTATGCATGCCCAACTTTTGAAACCAATAGCGGGCTTCAATGAGCGCATCGCGCGTGCAGGTCTCGGCAACATGCACGCGGATTTCGCCTGAACAATGCTTCTCCGCAGAGGCAATGGCGGCTTGGAGTGTCAGACGGTGTTCTTCCTGGAGCGGCTGCTTCATTCGAAAGAGACCTCGGGGGCTGCTTCAGCGCCGGCAACGGCTTCGAAGTAACCACGTGGTTCAAAGCCACCTATTCCCGCGATCCAAGATGCTGGAATACGCTTGATGGCACTATTGTACGCCTGGGTAGACTTGTTAAATCGGTCGCGGGCGATATTGATGCGGTTTTCAGTGCCTTCCAGTTGGTCCTGAAGTGCCAAGAAATTTTGGTTGGCCTTCAATTCGGGGTAGCGTTCTACCGTCAACAACAAGCGATCCAAGGAACCCTTTAGAGCCCCCTGTGCCTGTTGGAATTGCGCGATGTTCTCAGGGGTCAAGTTGGAGGCATCCAGGTTGACGGAGGTCGCGTTGGCGCGGGCCTCAATCACACGCGTCAGAGTTTCTTGCTCAAAGTCCGCATAGCCCTTGACGGTGGCAACCAAATTGGGAATAAGATCGGCACGGCGCTGATAAGCGCTTTGAACCTCGCCCCACTGGCCTTCAATGCCTTCATTCAGGGTCACAAAACGGTTGTGGGTGCTGACGCCCCACATAAGAAGGCCTAAGACAACCGCGACGAGGGATAGAATGGTGATCGTTGATCGTTTCATTTGAAAGAATCCAATTGTTTTCTCAGGGACTCCATGTCCCCCTTAATCTTTAGCAAACGGCGTACCACATCTTCTGTTTGAACCACATCCGTCGGGTTATCCTTGTATTTCTGCCGGGCGCCCTTGAGGGTAAAACCGCGCTCTTTCACCAGGTGGTAAATGCGTCGTACCGCTTCCATGTTTTCAGGCGTGTACTTTCGAACCCCGCGTTCATTTTTCTTGGGGCGCAATTCGGGAAATTCTTTTTCCCAAAAGCGAAGCGTCGACGTATTCAACTCAAAAATTTCGGCTACTTCGCCTATGCTATAGTAGCGTTTGGTCCATTTGGTGGGGAGGGTGGCCATATTAGTCGAAACTTTGGTTAGAGGCCGCGGCAGCCCGAACGAGGGCGTCGTATTCGGCCGGGGTCAAATCGTTGAAGAAATAGTTGATGGGGTTGACGCGACGGCCATTGCGAATGACCTCATAGTGCAGGTGCGGAGCAGTCGATCGACCGGTGTTGCCGACGTACCCGATCAGGTCGCCCCGCTTCACTTTTTGGCCTTGCCGCTTTACGACACGGTCCATGTGGGCATACAGGGTGTGGTAGCCAAAACCGTGGCTAATGGTCAAGTGTTTGCCAAACCCGCGTCCACCATATACGTCGTTCGAGATAATCTTCCCGTCGGCCGTGGCATAGATGGGGGTGCCTTTTTTCGCTGTGAAATCCACCCCTGCGTGCAATTTGCGCACCTTGAAGATGGGGTGAATGCGGTAACCAAAGCCCGACGAAAAGCGAACACCTTGACGCATTTTGACCGGGCGAATGGCGGGGAGGGCATTCAAGAGCGCCTCCTTGTTGCCCGCGAGCTTGGCGAGTTCGTCCAAACTCTCAGATTGCACCGCGAGTCGCTTGGTCAATTCATCAACTTTGCGGGCCGTGCGCTCTAGGAGGGCCGCATTACTCAGTCCGCGGATGGCTTCATACCGTTCTGCTGCACCGCCAATGCTCGCGAGCCGAACTTCGGTGGAGAGCGGTTCAGATTCAAAAACAACCCGGTACACCTCATCGTCACGGCGCTCCATATCGCCCATGACAAGCGACAGCTCATCGACGCGATCGCTGAGCTGTTCATAGGTCAATAACACCTCATTGAGCTCACGTTTGAGCGCCTTTTCCTTTGGGGAGTCGAGCACATTCTCTAGAACTAGGTAAAAAAGGATGCCTAGGAGCACGGAAGCGAGGAGGAACAAGCTCGTGTCCCGGAGTCGATGGCGCCATGTGCGCTCCACTTTGTGGTACGCCAGGGTCAATGGGTCATATATGTACTTCGCTTTCCGCATGACGGGGGTATTTCCCCTAATTTTGGAGTCCTTCAAAAGTAGGCAATCATGACTTCCTCGGAAATTCGCTCCACATTTTTAGATTTCTTTCAGTCCAAAGGCCATGCCATTGTACCCTCTGCGCCATTGGTCATGAAGGATGACCCCACTTTGATGTTCACCAATGCAGGGATGAATCCCTTCAAAGATGTCTTCATCGGGGCCCGTCCGGCTACGCATGCCCGCATTGCGGACACCCAGAAATGTTTACGCGTCAGCGGGAAGCACAACGATTTGGAGGAAGTAGGCATTGACACCTACCACCACACGTTGTTTGAAATGTTGGGCAATTGGAGCTTTGGGGACTACTTCAAGCAAGAAGCCATTGACTGGGCCTGGGAGCTTTTGACGGAGGTATACGGCTTGAATCCTGAGCAATTGTACGTCACCGTCTTTGGGGGCGATGCAGGGGATGGATTGGCCGCCGACGAGGAGGCACGCGGTATGTGGGGAAAGCACGTGGCGGCAGACCGCATTCTCGATGGCTCTAAAAAAGATAATTTTTGGGAAATGGGCGAAACGGGACCCTGTGGCCCCTGCTCGGAAATCCACATTGATTTGCGCCCTGCTGCCGAGCGCAGCGCACAGCCCGGGGCGGACCTTGTGAATGCGGACCACCCGCAAGTCATCGAAATCTGGAATTTGGTCTTCATGCAATTTCAGCGCAAGGCGGACGGTTCCTTGGTGCCTTTGCCCGCACAGCACGTCGATACCGGTATGGGTTTCGAGCGCCTGGTACGCGCCATAGAAGGCAAATCGTCGAACTATGACACGGATGTATTCAAGCCCTATTTGGACAAGCTTTCCCAACTGAGTGGCCGTGTTTATGGCCAAGAGGAACGCATTGACATTGCCTTCCGGGTGATTGCCGACCACATCCGCGCCGTGGCCTTTGCCATCGCCGATGGCCAGTTGCCGGCATCGGGCGGGGCGGGCTATGTCATACGCCGCATTTTACGCCGAGCGGTCCGCTACGGCTATTCGGACTTAGGTTTCCGCGACCCTTTTATGACCCATTTGGTCCCCGTGATGCAAGAGGCCATGGGCGAGGCCTTTCCCGAATTGCATAGTCAAGGGACCCTGGTAGCGCAAGTCATTGCGGAGGAAGAAAGTGCCTTCTTGCGCACTCTTGAGTCTGGCTTGAAACGTTTAGATGCCGCGATAGTCGAAGCTCAAGATGGTCTTGTTTCCGGCGCACGCGCGTTTGAATTGTATGACACATTTGGATTCCCCTTGGATCTCACGGCTCTGATTTGCCGGGAAAAGGGCATGTCGGTGGACGAGGCGGGATTCCACGCCGAAATGGCCAACCAAAAAGCGCGTTCGCGCGCTGCATCCGCTCAGAAAGTGGGCGACTGGGTTGAGTTGGCCCAAGGAGCAAGCGATGTATTTACCGGGTACGACCAATTGGAGGCGACCTGCCGCGTCCTGCGTCACCGCGAGGTGGAAACCCCGAAGGGAAGAATGATCCACGTGGTCTTGGAAGGCAGCCCCTTCTACCCCGAGGGGGGTGGCCAAGTTGGCGATCAGGGCTGGTTGCGTTTTGGCGATGAGACCCTCGAAGTGATGCAAACCACGAAAGAAACGGGGGTGATCCTGCACCATTTGGCCCTCGCTCCATCCTCGTGGACGGCAGAAGCCCATGCCCGTGTGGATGGGGCACGCCGCCGCGCCTCCAGTGAAAACCACAGCGCCACACACCTGATGCACCACGCCCTGCGCACTGTTCTTGGCAGCCATGTGGAACAACGTGGTTCCTTGGTACACCCCGGCGGACTGCGCTTTGACTTCTCTCATTTCCAGAAAATGACCCCTGAGGAATGGCAGCGGGTGGAAGCCGAGGTTCGCCAGATGATTGCGGATGCGCTGCCATTGCAGGTCCATGCAGATGTCAATGTAGACGAAGCCAAAGCGATGGGGGCGATGGCCCTCTTCGGCGAAAAATACGGCGACAAGGTGCGTGTCATTCAGTTTGGACCAAGCATTGAACTCTGTGGCGGCACCCACGTAGCCAACACTCAGCAACTGGGTACCTTTATCTTGTTAAACGAATCTTCCGTGGCGGCTGGGGTTCGCCGCGTGGAGGCCTTGGCAGGGCAGGCGGCGCTCGATTACCTCCTCGCGCAGCACCAAACGTTGGCTGAAGTCACGGCAGAAGCCAAAAATTCCGACCCGACCGCAGTCATCCGCGACCTTCGTGCAGAAGTGAGCGAGCTTCAAAAGAAGTTGGAAGAATTGAACCGGGCTCAAGCCGGGAACCTCAAAGGGGAATTGATCGATGGGGCAGAGGTCATTGCGGGCTATCGAGTGATGGCGGCGCAAGTAACCTTGGATGCGGCCTCCGCCAAAGACCTGGTTTTCCAAATTAAGGACCACCATCCCGATGCGATTGTCTTGCTCGCCATGGAAGCGGAGGGCAAAGCCCAAATCCACTTGGGGGCAGGTTCAGAAGCGTTAACGCATGTCCACGCTGGGCAGTGGGTGCGCGAGCTGGGCGCCTTCATCCAAGGCGGTGGAGGGGGACAACCCTTTTATGCCTCGGCAGGAGGAAAAAATCCCGCGGGAATTCCCGACCTTTTACGTGCATTTAAAGAAAAAGTAGCCGCATGCAACGCATAATTATTCTGGCCTTCATGGCCGGGGCCTGGGGGCTTCGCGCACAAACACAGCCTCGGTATTACACGGACAGCGATGTACGCCAGCGCGTGGTGAATTTCAATGTATACGGTCAGCCTGGGACCGTTTTCCGCCGCATTGGTGCGGACCTCAACGGGGTTCAACCCGACGTGACGGATAGATTTTTGCCGCGTTTAACTGCCGAGACGGGGTTCAGTGCGGATTTTAATCTTCGGCCGCTCTACCTCGGAATTGGAGTGGGGCAGTCCTGGATCAATTATGGCCACCGTTTTGAATCGGGCCAAACGTTTGGTGTTCAGGCGCGCTATTGGGCCATTCCCTTGCGTGCCGGTCTTGTCACGCATTTAAGCGACGAGGTTACGCTGGAGGCCTGGCCAAATGTGACCTACCGCCGTGCGATTTCCTTTGAACACAGCGATTTAGTGAATCCGGTCTATGCGGACCAGTTTTGGACGGCTGGATTGCAGGTGGGCTCAACGGTGGGCATCACCGAATACCTCAGTTTTGTGCTGATGGGGGTGATGGATTACGGATTCAATGACCTGGAAGAGGGAACAGGCTGGCGAGACTACACAGAACTACCCCTATTTCTCGGAGTTCGGGCAGGACTCCGCGTCGCGCTCTAAACGCTCACAAAGCGGGCAGCAGCTGCTCCAGGGCCATGCCCCGCGAACCTTTGATCCAAACGAACGCACCGGATAGGTCTTCCGCCTGCAGCGCTTGGAGGGCTTCAGATGTTTGGGCAAAACAGCGGTAATGCTCGGGGTGCTGGGTCGCTTGAAAAGCTTCACCTATCAACCAAACGTTCACGGCTCCTTGTTCCACAAAGAGGTTCACCATGCGTTGGTGCTCCTCAGCGGTGTATTCCCCCATTTCAAAGAGATCCCCCGCCATGTAATAATGCACGCGATCTGGGTGGCTTGATAGAGCATGACGGAACGAAACCTCCATGCTACTCGGGTTGGCGTTGTAGGCGTCGAGAAAAACAACATTCTTCTCGGTGGTTCGAATTTCTCCCCGGTTATTACTGGGGACATAGGCGGCAATGCCGGCGCAAATGTCTTCGGACGATACGCCCAAATGAGTACCCAAGGACCAAGCGGCCCGGAGGTTGGTTCCTTGAAAGGCACCGCTCAGGTGGCTTTTCACCTGTGCCGTTCCGCGCTGGATGTGGACAAAGCCATCGCTTTCAATCCACGTATGGAGATCGGCGAGGAAAGGGATGGCATGAGGTCCCGCATGCTGAACTTGAAGCGCATCGTCTGGATTGATCAACCGTTCGCCGCCTACCTCCAACAGATAGCGGTACATCTCTGTTTTTCCCCGTATCACGCCCTCCACACCGCCAAAACCCTCCAGGTGAGCGCGTCCAAAGTTGGTGATGTAGCCCAGCGTGGGTTCGGCTATTCGGCAAAGGGCATCAATTTCCCGTTGGTGGTTCGCCCCCATTTCAACGACGGCGAGATCGTGCTCGTCCTGCAATTGAAGGAGGGTGAAGGGGACACCCAGATGGTTGTTCAGGTTGCCTTTGGTCGCGTGCACGCGAAAACGTTGGCTGAGCACGGAGGCGAATAGTTCTTTGACGGTGGTCTTGCCATTGCTGCCGGTTAGCGCGATAATGGGTTTGCCCCATTGGCGGCGGTGGTGACGTGCTAGGTCTTGCAGGGCCTGAATGACAGAGGGGACGCGAAATACGCCGGGATGCGCTTCGGACAACCCCGGTACGGCATCCTCAATAACGACCGCGGATGCGCCCTTCGTCAAGGCCTCGGAGGCAAAAGTATGCCCATCAAAGTGGGCGCCTTTCAGCGCAAAAAAAATCTGCCCAGACTCGAGAGATCGTGAGTCTGAGCAGATTCCAACATGCTCGTCAAAGCATGCGTAGAGGGCTTCCATCAGGGCTTGTAGCGGCGGAATTTTTCTTCTTTGGGCTTGGCCGTGCTCTTACGACGCGTGTCATCCAAGTTCTGGAATCCAACACGGTCCATCGCACAACGGAAGCCAATGAAATCCGTCGACAAATCTTGCTCCAGGTAACGGCGGGTACCCGGAGAGAGCCAATAGGCCATATCCTTCCAAGATCCTCCTTTGAATACGCGGGTGCTGTTGCCGATAAGGGTTGACTCTCCGTACTCGTACATCGGAGCGTCGCCTTCTGCTACGCCTCCTTTGTCATACAAGATGGAAGACTCCACATCACCATCCACAAAGTCGCGGTAATCGGATTTCTGATAATTGCGGCGGCCCAAGTTTTCCTCTTCGGTGACCTTGCGCACGGGCAATTGTCCGGGAAGACGCACCAGGCTGCTGTCGGTGTCGTACTGGGGCTCTGTCAAGACGGCCAATTCGCCCATCCCTTCAAAATTGTTGTCGAAGGTTTCGAATTGGTTACCACGGAAGGGACGGTGGTCGCTCATGTCCGTACCCGAAAGTGGGCGGTACACGTCGAGAACCCATTCCGCTACGTTGCCGGCCATATCATACAAGCCAAAGTCGTTCGGCGGGTAGAAGCGCACCTGCATCGTGATGTTCGCTTGGTCGTTCAAGTATCCACCGATACCCATGTTGTCTCCCGCACCACGGCGATAGTTGGCCAACATGTCGCCACGGTTTTGTTTGTCTGAATTGCGGACACTCGATCCGTTCCAGGTGTACTTATTGCGGTCGATCGTCCGGTTGTATACGCGGTTGCCCACTTCGGCGTACGCAGCATACTCCCATTCAGCTTCGGTTGGGAGGCGGTACTTTGGAAGCAGGATGCCATCCTCGATACGAGCGGGCCGTCCTTCTTTGCCGTAGACTTGCTGAGGCGAAATGTCTTTCAGGCCCTTTTTGTTTTGCTGCGTGTATTCGCCTTGCTTGTAGAGGTATACTTCCGTATTGAAGTTCTGATCGTCCGCCTGGTTGGCCATCACGTTAAGAATTCCTTTGTCAATCAAGATCTGTTCGTTGACTCGGTCGGTTCTCCACGAGCAGTAACGCATGGCTTGCTCCCATGAAACGCCCACAACAGGGTAGAAGTTGTAGGCCGGGTGGCGGAGGTAGTTCTCTACGTAGGTCTCGTTGTAGCCCAACTTATCACGCCACACCAACGTATCTGGGAGGGCGGACTGATAAATCTGAGGGTAGTACCCGTAATCGTAGACGCGGCGCAACCAATAGAGGTATTCGCGGTAGTCCGCATTGGTGACCTCGTTCTCGTCCATGTAGAAGGACGCGACGGTGACGCGATTTGGGGTGTTGTTCCAGTCGCGGATAAAATCTTCCTCAGCACGGCCCATAATGAAGGTGCCGCCCTCGACGAACACCAAACCGGGTCCGGTTTCTTGGCCTTTGTAGTTCAGGTTGATTTGGAATCCACCGTTTTTCTTGTCGTTGTAGGCCATGCCGGTCGTACTTGACGCCGTCTTGCCACAACTAGCCAAAAGCATGGTCGCCGCGAGGGCCGCCGTGCAGGAACGAAGAACAGATTGAAGCTTCATAAGAGAATCAATTAGAATTTGGGACACTTGATTTCGCTGTAGCGCGTGCGGCGTGAGCGGCAAGGGAACTGGTAGGACATGGAGATTTCATGTGCACCGCCCAAGGTGTTTTTCAAAGGAGAAATCGTGTAATCGTAGGAGTAGCCAAACGTCCAGGGTACATCATTCGGGGCAATGCCCACGATGAAAACCAAGGCGTCGGGATTGGTACTGATAGCACCGATGGCTTGGCGGTAGGCCATTCCACCGGTCATCGGACCGCGGTTGAACGAAACGCCACCCGTTAATTGGTTTGCTCCGCCTTGGCTCTGAAAGACCACGTGGGGAATCAAGAGGTTGTCCAAGGAGTTGTATAAGCGCTTACGGCCCAAAGGAATGGTTGCACCCATCTGAGCAGACAACTTCATGGGGAGGGAGTTGTTGGAGAGGAAGGCCTCATTGGGCTCCGTCACGTGGGAAGCGGTAATACCTGCGTAAAAATGTTCGGTGAAACCCAACATGCCAAAGGTTAAATCCAAATGGCTGTTAGTGGTATTGTCTGGAGCAATTTCATTCGTGGGCTTGACAAAACCGTAGAAGGGGTCAATCTGATCTGGGAAGGTCAAACTGTTCCAGTCCAACGCGCGCTGACGGAAGGTTCCTTGTGCCCCAAACAAAATTGAGAAGTCACGGGTCACCGTGAGGTGGTAGGAGTAAATCAACGACGCTTCGGTAAGGCTAAGCGCTCCGTTGGCGGCTTCGTCTTGCATAATGAGTACGCCGACTCCGCCATTTAGACGATCAACATACTGGTCGTAGGACGCCGAATACGTTTGATACACACCCAAAGATGGGTACTGGTTTCGGTAGTTGACGTTGACCTTGGGACACTGTTTGACACCGGCGAAGGCGGGGTTCAAATACAGTGGATTGGCATAGAATTGCGTAAAATGGGGATCCTGACCGTAAACGGACGAGAGCCCCAAAAGGACGAAAGCTATGGTCAATAGGCGTTTCACTGCCATGTTAGATGTACGGATTAAGAGCCACAAGTATACGATTTTCCTCGTTCTTTCGTGAAAAAGAGCGCAAATTTGCCTGAACAACAAACGCGGCTTTTGCCCGTTTATGACATGAACTCATGGAAATCATTCAACCACTCGCCGACCTAATCTGAGACTTTTGACGCTTCGCATCCTCCTAATTTCGGTTTTAATAGGTGTAAATCAGGTATTTGCACAGGTCGATCCATCGGTTTTGGCTCAAGGAGAATGGGCCAAAGTGGCGGTGTCCGAAGACGGCATTTACAGCTTGACGGCGTCGGATTTGGAAAGTTTGGGCTTCGGCTCAGCGCCCTTTATTTCAGCCCAATTGGGCATTTACGGGAGAACGGCGGGGGTCCTGCCCGAGCGGAATAGCAGTTTGCGCGAAGTCGATTTGCTGCCTCTCCACATTCTGGTTGAAGATGGAGGCGATGGGGCGTTTTCTGGCGCGGACCGGATCTACTTCTATGGTCAAAGCCCGCATGCCTGGGTATACAACACGGTGACCGAACGCTTCGACCCGATGCGCCATCCCTACAGCGATCAGCAGGTCTACTTTGTGACAACCACGGAGGGAGGCGCGCGCCTTTCTACACCCCCTGTTTTGGCAGGGCCTGCGATGGAGGTATCCCGCTACACCTACGTGGCCCATCACGAAGAAGAACTCCAAAATCTAGTGGGCAGTGGCCGACAGTGGTTTGGGGAACATTTTGACTACACCCTGACGCGGCAAGTGAATTTGGGTTTGGACGCTTTGGATGCGCAAAGCACGGCCTTGTTCCGAGCGCGCGGCGTCGGCCGCTCCACCATTTCTGGCACCAAACTCGAGCTCAGTAGTGCCCAAGGGCCAATCGGCGAGCTCTCCTTTGGATCCATAGCGGCCTCCTCCGGCGCGGACTACGTGGACGAAGCCGCATTCACACAATTTCAAAGCGCGGTGAGCCCATCGTGGGGCGACGTGACCTTGACCTTCAATCGAGACATCAACCCCAGTGCCGCGGCATGGCTGGACTACGTAAACGTGCATGCCGATGCCCCCTTCACGTGGCGCCAGACGCCACAAGTCTGGCATTTCGCACCCATGGATACCGCGGTCCTCCAGGCCAACCTATCTCAGGTTACAGGAGGATTGACCGCAAATGGTCAAGCATGGAATGTGAGCAATCCGCTCCAGCCCCACCGAATTACACCGCTGGGCTTCTCGGCGAATGGTTCGGCGCATTGGGGCTTGCGTTTGGACGGCATGCAAGCCCAGACCGTGGCCGTATTTGAAACGTCGGCGCCAAAGCCCGCCTTGCTCGGCAAAGTCGCCCTGCAAAATTTACGTCAATCGGGCCCCTTGGATTATGTCATCGTGGTCCCGGCCTTCTTGCTGCCACAGGCCCAGCGATTGGCTGATTTCCATGCCGACCGGGGCTTGCGCGTCAAAGCGGTCGATGTGCAAACGATTTACAACGAATTCTCGACGGGCGTTCAGGATATAACCGCCATCAAAGACTACCTGCGCCATCTGTGGAATACGGCAGATTCGGCCGTGGATCGCCCCAAATATTTGCTCCTTTTTGGCGATGCCTCCTACGATTACCGGGGAGTCGTCGAGCCGAACACAAACCATGTGCCCATCTACCAGAGCTACAGCAGCTTTTCCCTTTATTCCTCCTTCAGTACAGATGACTTTTACGGCTTCATGGATGCCGATGAGGGCAACAATCTTCGGGCGAAAGGTTTGGACTTAGGCATTGGCCGAATTCCTGTCAATACCGTGGAAGAAGCCAAAGCGGTTGTCGACAAGATCATGGCCTATTCGAACCCACAAAAATCCCTGGGTAATTGGCGAAAAAAGGTCCTCTTCGTCTCGGACGACGTCGACAAAGGGTGGGAAGCGGTTTTGACGAGCATCCCGAACATCATCGCAGACCGCATTGATACGACCTATCCCTTTTTGGACATCGACAAGATGTATGCCGACAGCTATGAGCAACAGTCGAGCAGTGCGAGCCAGAGCTATCCGAGGTTGCGCACGGAGTTGATTCAATCGATCAATGCGGGCAATTTGGTTACGGCCTATGTGGGCCATGGGGGCGAGGTGGGCTGGGCCAGCGAGAACATTCTCCAGCTCAACGACACCAAAACCTTCTCCAACGGGGCGAAACTGCCCCTTTTTGTGACCGTCACCTGCGAGTTTAGCCGCTTGGATGATCCGTTGCGAACCTCGGCGGGGGAACACCTACTTCTCAACCCCGAGGGCGGAGCCATTGCATTGCTCAGTACCACCAGAGTGGTCTACGTGGATGGGGCGGCGACCCTGAACGACTCCATTTTCCGTGTCATTTTTGAGAAAGAGGGCGGGCAGTACCGAACGTTCGGCCAAATCCTCCGCAGTGCGAAAAATGGCACCACTTCAGCCGACAAATTGCGGTTCTCTCTGCTCGGCGATCCCGCATTGCGTCTCAATATTCCGGAGCATGAAGTCGTTTTGGATAGCCTCAACGCACGCCCCTTGGTGCCCAGTACCCTAGCGTCGGAGAGCGATACGCTTCAAGCCCTGTCGCGGGTGCGCATCCGCGGCCACGTCCAAGATGGGGCTACCGGCCTCCTTCGAACAGACTTTAACGGGCCGATGGACGTCGTGCTCTATGACAAAAAGGTCCAGCGAAGCACCCTGAAAAATGACAACGAAGGCCCCTTCATTTCATTTGGGGAATGGGCGAATGCGGCCTACCGGGGTAAGGTATACGCCCAATCCGGACAGTTTGTGGCCGAATGGGTAATGCCCTTAGACATTGCCTTGCAAGTGGGACAAGGCAAGTTCTCCTTCTATGCCCAAGCGGATTCCACGGATGCCTCAGGCAGTGATTTCCGCGTATGGATTGGAGGCATTGACCCCGACGCTCCGGTCGATGTGACGGGCCCGACCGTGGAGGTCTACATGGGCGACACCAATTTTGTTTCGGGCGGCATCACCGGGCCTAGCCCGCTAGGACTGGTGCGCCTCTTTGACGAAAACGGCATCAATGCGGTGGGCAATGGGATTGGACACGACCTCACTGGGGCCCTCGATGGCGATTGGAATGCCTCCTTCTCCCTAAACAGCCGCTACAGCGCCAATCCAGGCACCTACCAACGTGGGGAGGCGACTTGGCCATTTGAAGATTTAACGGATGGTCTGCATACTTTTTCGGTTCGAGCTTGGGACAGCTACAATAATGTTTCGGAGGGCAGCGTTGAGTTCGTAGTGATTTCCCGCGACCAACTTCAGCTCGGTGCCATGCGCATCTACCCCAATCCCGGCACCGGTCCCTTCTATTTGGATGTCGAGCACAATGCGGAAGGGGATAGCTTGGAGGTAGAGTGGACTATTCACAGTCCCGATGGCCAACGGGTGTTTGAAGACCAGTGGCGAGGTCAAGCCTCTTCGGCTGTTCTGCAAGCCGCCTCTTGGGATGGAACCGATGGCCAAGGGCATCTCCTGCCGGCGGGTTGGTATGTAGCCAGGGTTAGAGTACGCCGTATTCTCGACGGCCAAACCCTGCATGCGGCGGAACGCGTAATCCTCCTCCACTAAACCTATATTTGTGCCTCTTATGAAGCGTTTTATTCGTCCAGTACTTTTTTCGATTGCACTCACCGCGGGAGTGGCGGCTTCGGCCCAGACCACCGCGTTTGGAGATAATTTGAATGTCGTGACATCGGCCCTGCCCATGCTCAACATTGGTCCGGACGCCCGAATGGGTGGGATGGCCAATGCGGGCGTAGCGGCATCGCCCGATGCCAATGCGCTATTTTGGAATCCTGCCAAACTCGCCTTTATGGGGGCCGGCACCATGCAAGGGGGGCTGTCCTACACTCCATGGCTGCGCCGCTTGGTGCCTGACGTCGAACTCATGTTTGCCAACGTGGCCATGGGCTTGGGCGATCGTTCAGGAGTGGGTGCGAGCCTTCGGTATTTCTCTTTGGGGGACATCACCTTCCGCAATGAGCAAGGCGATGAGCAGGGCACGTATCGCCCTTACGAGATGGCTTTGGACGTGGCGTACGCCCTCAAACTTTCCGAAAACTGGTCCGCGGGAGTAGGTCTGCGCTATGCCTTATCGGATTTGACCCAAGGCCAGGTGGTGGGCAGCCTCCAAACCAAGCCCGGCCAAACCGTCGCAACGGATGTCTCCTTTTATTACCAAGGGGAAGAACTCAACCTGCCCGACGGCCAAAAGGGCCAATGGTTGGGGGGGCTCAACATTTCGAACATCGGCGCCAAAGTGAAATACACCGAATCGGGCGATGCGGACTTCATCCCCACAAACCTCAAATTGGGAGTGGGCTACAATTGGATTTTGGACCGCTACAACCGGGTGGTTGTACTTTTTGATGTCAACAAATTATTGGTTCCCACCCAGCCCGTGCGGGACCTGTTGGATGCAGATGGCGATGGCGATCGCTATGAAATCATTGCAGGCAAGGACGACAACGTTCCGGTCATTCAAGGCATCCTTCAAAGCTGGGATCCGGCGGCGAAACCGGATGGAAGCAGAGAACTGATGCGTGAATTCATGTATAATGCTGGGGTAGAGTACTGGTATGACAACAAATTTGCAGTTCGCGGGGGCTACCAACATGAAGACGCCCTGAAAGGCAATCGCCGCTTCTTCACGATGGGCTTTGGCCTGCGCTACAGCCTTTTGGGCTTGGACTTTGCCTACCTCTTTCCCGCGGACCAAACGGTTCGATCCCCTCTCGAGAACACGATTCGCTTCAGTGCGATAGTGGACTTGAATCAACTCTTAGATTGATCTCCTTAGTGTAAAAATTACCCTAGCGCCCATGTTCGGGCGCTAAGCACTATTTTTGACCCCGCTTAAACGCGCATCATGGCAAAGAAAAAACTGACCAAAGACGTCTATTTGAAGTGGTATGAGGACATGCTCTTCTGGCGAAAGTTTGAAGACATGGCCGCGGCCCTGTACATCCAACAGAAAATCCGTGGATTTCTTCACTTGTACAACGGGCAAGAGGCGGTTCTCGCCGGCGCGCTGTTGGCGATGGAACCCGGAGATAAAATGATAACGGCCTACCGTAACCACGTCCAGCCGATCGGTTTGGGGGTGGATCCACGCCGCATCATGGCCGAATTGATGGGCAAAGTGACCGGCACATCCCGCGGTAAGGGGGGGTCGATGCACATGTTCTCCAAAGAGCACCACTTCTACGGCGGACACGGCATTGTCGGCGGCCAAATCCCCTTGGGTGCTGGTTTAGCATTTGCGGACAAATACAAGGGCGATGCGCACGTCACGATGACCTACATGGGCGATGGTGCGGTGCGTCAAGGCTCCTTGCACGAGACATTTAACTTGGCCATGCTTTGGAATTTACCCGTTGTCTTCGTCTGCGAAAACAACGGCTACGCGATGGGCACCAGCGTGGAGCGCACCGCGAACCACACCGAAATTTGGAAATTGGGCTTGGGCTATGAAATGCCTTGCCAAGCTGTGGATGGCATGGATCCCGCCGTGGTGTATGAAGCCATGCAAGAGGCGATTGATCGCGCGCGCTCCGGTGGCGGCCCGACCTTCTTAGAGATTCGCACCTACCGGTACAAGGGACACTCCATGTCGGACGCTCAGCATTACCGTACCAAAGACGAAGTGGCCGAATACCAGAAAGTGGACCCCATTCTTATCGCTCGCAATGTTTTGTCGAAGAAGAAGTGGGCGGCAGAGAAAGATTTTGAAGAAATCGAAACGCGTGTCAAAGCCTTGGTGGCCGAATGCGTCCAGTTTGGAGAGGATTCTCCCTTCCCGGAAGCGCATGAACTTTGGCAAGACATCTACGTTCAATCAGATTATCCATTCATCAAGGAATAAGTCATGGCAATCGTAATTAATATGCCTCGCTTGAGCGACACGATGACCGAAGGGGTCGTCGCAAAGTGGCACGTGAAAGTGGGCGATGCAATCACCGAAGGAACGCTTTTGGCCGAAATCGAAACGGATAAAGCGACCATGGACTTTGAGGCCTTTCCCGGCCAAGAGGGCACCTTGCTCCATATTGGCGTTGGGGAAGGCGAAACCTCTCCCGTTGATACGATTCTTGCCGTGATTGGCGCCAAAGGCGAGGATATTTCCGCGCTACTTTCTGGTGCGTCTGCGGCCCCTGCTCCGGTCCCTGCGCCCGCCGCTGCTCCTGCCGCGGCGGAGCCTGCTCCGGCTCCTGCCCCATCACCAGCTCCCGTCGCAGCCCCGGCACCTGCCGAGGATAGCCGGGTTAAAGCCTCTCCACTCGCGAAGAGTCTAGCGGCGGAAAAAGGAGTGGATCTACGCGCTGTGACAGGCAGTGGGGAAGGAGGCCGCATTGTCAAGCGTGACATTGAAACGGCCGCCTCCACCCCTGCGGTGGCCTCATCGGCTGCCCCGACTGCGGTGAGCTACCCTTCTTCGGGCTACCAAGACACCCCCATCTCACAGATGCGGAAAACCATCGCCAAGCGTTTGAGCGAAAGCAAATTCACGGCGCCACACTTCTACTTGACCATGTCCGTAGATATGGACGCAGCCATCGAAGCGCGTCAGGCCTTGAATGCAAGCGGGGACCACAGAATTTCCTTCAATGACTTGGTCGTGAAGGCCGTGGCGAAAGGCTTGAAAAAGCATCCGGCGGTCAACAGTGCCTGGTTGGGCGATGTCATCCGCACCAACTATGATGTCCACGTGGGCGTCGCGGTCGCGGTGGAAGACGGATTGCTTGTGCCGGTCGTACGCCATGCGGACGCCAAGAGTTTGACCCAAATCTCGGCCGAAGTCAAGGATTTTGCCCAGCGCGCGAAAACCAAGAAACTGCAGCCTGCAGATTGGGAGGGCAACACCTTTACCATTTCGAATTTGGGCATGTTTGGCATCGACCAATTCACGGCCATTGTGAATCCCCCGGATAGCTGCATTTTGGCAGTCGGAGGGATCCAATCGGTCCCTGTCGTGAAAAACGGCCAAGTAGTTCCCGGGAACATCATGAAGTTGACCCTGAGCTGCGACCACCGAGTGGTGGATGGCGCGACAGGTTCGGCCTTTTTGAACAGCGTGAAAGCGTTCTTGGAGTCCCCCGTGACGATGATGCTATAATTCTCTATCGCATTTCAGAAATAAAAGGGCCGCTGGGCCCTTTTTTTACCCGAAATTTGCTGCGTAGATTGATTCTAAATAACTAGTCCAGACAGCCCACCCCATGTTCCTCTCAGATTTGCCCCTCGGTCAGCGCGCTATTGTGCTACAGACCCCGGACAGCCTCCCGGTGAAGCTGTTTGAGATGGGCTGCATGCCTGGTGAGGAAATTGAGTTGGTGTTTGCCGCTCCGTTTCAAGACCCCATGTGCTTTCGCGTACAGGGCACGCTGATCTCGATGCGCCGCGATTTGGCCAAATTGATTCCGATTACATCTCCTGATGCCCGATAAAAAAGCGCTCCGAATTGCCCTCGTTGGCCGACCGAATACGGGAAAATCCTCGCTATTCAATCGTCTGACGGGCCTAAATCAGAAAGTGGGCAACTATCCAGGCATCACGATGGAGCGCACCACGGGATTGGCCAAATGGGCGCCCGGAGTTCTGGCTGAAGTCATTGACCTACCTGGGGTGTATTCCTTGCATGCCTCCTCCACGGATGAAGAAGTGGTCATGGAGGCCTTGCTTCAAGAGGCCCCTGAGGAGCGCATTGACCGGGTAATCGGCTTGGCCGATGGCACCAATTTGAAAACATGCCTTTTCGTTTTTAGCCAAGTTTTGGACTTGGGACTGCCGGCTGTCTTGGCGGTCACTATGCGGGACGAAATGGAGCGCCGGGGCATGGAATTGAAAACGGAGGAGTTGGCAGCCACCTTGGGTTGTGCGGTCATCTTGGTCAACACCCGCACCGGGGAGGGGCTTGATGCGCTGCGCGAGGCGGTTCTTCGGGCCGAACCTTCGGGGAAATTGCCCTTCTTCCAGCCAGGCGGTTTGCATTTGCGTTGGCTTGCCCAAGTTCAAGAAGACCAATCCATGGCCCTTCCATACCGGGCTTGGTTGTGGGGCTTGAAAGAAGCACAGGTTGGAAAGTCTGACCGACTCCAGCAGCCCCCTCCACGAGCCAGAACGGATGAGGCGATACAACGCTACCGGCAGGTGAACCAATGGCTCCGGGCCTTCTTTGTCGCGGATCCGGTCAAAGACCGTCGTTGGACAGCCCGATTGGATCGCGTCGTGGTCCATCCGATTTGGGGCTCCGTGATCCTTTTTGGTCTGCTTTTCTTGCTCTTCCAAGGTCTTTTTTACGGATCGGAGGCGCCCATGAACTTCATTGACGACCAACTTGCGGCACTGTCCACCTGGCTAACCGACCATTTGCCGAGTGGATTTTTGGCGCACCTGCTCAGTCATGGCGTGGTGCCAGGCATCGCGGGGGTTCTGATGTTCATCCCTCAAATTGCCTTGCTTTTTGCGTTTATTTCGCTTTTGGAGGAAAGTGGCTACATGGCTCGCGTGGTATTCATCATGGACCGATTCATGCGCCCCTTCGGGCTCAGTGGCAAGTCTGTCGTGCCCATGGTCTCGGGAACTGCCTGCGCCATCCCGGCCATCATGTCGACCCGAAATATGGAAAATAGCCGTGAGCGCTTTCTGGCTATCGCGGTGACCCCCTTAATTACTTGCTCTGCCCGACTTCCTGTGTATGCCCTGCTGATCGGTTTAGTGATCCCCAATTCGGCCTGGATGGGCATGAATCTCCGGGGGGTGGTGCTCCTCGGGCTCTATGCCCTCGGATTTGTGGCGGCGCTCGCGGGTTCGGCTCTCCTTCACCGGTGGATGCCAGCCAAGAAAACCCCGGCCTTCCTCTTGGAAATGCCTCCCTACCGTTGGCCGCAAGGGCGGAACGTACTGACGGCGGTCTGGAACCGCACCAAGAGCTTTGTCACGGAAGCGGGTAAGATCATCTTGGCCATTTCAATCATTCTGTGGTTTTTGGCAAGTTTTGGCCCGAACCGAACTCCGGACTTTACCCAGGAACGCGCACCCCTTCCGATAGAGGAGAGCTACATCGGGTATGCGGGAAAAGCCATTGAACCGGTCATGGCCCCATTGGGCTTTGATTGGAAGGTGAGCGTGGCGGTGGTAAGTTCTTTCGTTGCCCGGGAGGTGTTCGTTGGAACGATGGCTACGCTCTACAGTGTCGACGATGAAGACAACACGACCATTCGTGCCCAAATGGCCCGCGAGGTCAATCCGCGAACAGGACAACCCTATTTTACCCTGGCCGTGGGGGTATCCCTCTTACTTTTTTATGCCTTTGCCATGCAGTGCGCGAGCACCTTTGCAGTCGTGGCGCGCGAAACGAAATCATACCGGTTTGCGGTGATCCAATTTATCGTGCTGGGGGCACTTGCCTATGGCGTGGCATGGATTGCCTATGCCATGCTGGTCTAAACTGTATCTTTAACGTATGATCGCTGTGGCTATTTGGACGCTTGTTTTCCTTGCCCTCGCCTATGTGTGCCGAGGATTTTGGCCTGTGGAGAAGCCTGCCCCGGGCTGTGGTACCCAATGCGGCTGTTCCAAACCCACCTCTTCCCATGACTAAGACAATTCTCATTACTGGAAGCTCACGCGGTATTGGCCGAGCTACTGCCCTGGCGCTCGTAGCTCAAGGGCATCGCGTCATTGCCGCAAGCCGATCAGGGGCTACCGTCCCCGGATGCCAGCCGCTGGCCCTCGACCTGACCCTTCCAGAGAGTATGACGCAGGCGGTCTCTTCCCTTCGCGCTCAGGGGGAAGTCATCGATGTGTTGATCAACAATGCGGGGGGGCTCGTGAATCGCCCCTATAATATGCTCACGCGCGAGGACTTCATGACCATGGCGCAGGTGAACTGGATTGGACCCGCGCTTTGGATCCAAAGTTTGGAATCGCTTTTTGCCCCGGGCGCCCATATTGTGAATATCTCCAGCATGGGGGGCTTTCAAGGGGCCTCCAAATATCCGGGTCTAGCGGCCTATGCGTCGAGCAAAGCAGCCTTGGTCGGATTGACCGAATGCCTCCAAGCAGAGTGGGGGGATCGAGGTTGGACCTTCAATGCCTTGTGCTTGGGAGCAGTCCAAACCGAAATGTTGGCCGAAGCCTTCCCCGGATACGTGGCTCCAACCACTCCGGAAACCATGGGAAACTACTTGGCCCATTTCGGTCTAACGGGCCATGAAACCTACGCTGGTGCGGTGCTACCGGTGACGAAAAGCAATCCCTGAAAAAAAGTTTCAGAAGGCGAGTGCTGAAAAACAGCACTTTAAAAGATTCTTCAAATATTTTTTTAGGTAGGGTATTGCGCAATCAAAAAGTCGTTCTACATTTGCACTCCCCAAACGGAACAACGGTGACACACTGAAGGCCAGGCGGGGGAAGACAGAAGAAAGAAACTTCAACGTTCTTTAACATATTGTGAAATCGAAAGAGCTTCAACTCGAAGATTCTAATGAGATACTTCAAGAGGCCAGATCAAACAATCTTACAATGGAGAGTTTGATCCTGGCTCAGGATGAACGCTAGCGGCAGGCCTAACACATGCAAGTCGAGGGGTAGAATGTCTTCGGATGTTTGAGACCGGCGCACGGGTGCGTAACGCGTATGCAACCTACCTCTTACTGGGGAATAGCCCGGAGAAATTCGGATTAATGCCCCATATGCTCGTACGACCTCATGGTCGAGCGAGGAAAGCTCCGGCGGTAAGAGATGGGCATGCGTCCTATTAGCTTGTTGGTGAGGTAACGGCTCACCAAGGCTACGATAGGTAGGGGGCCTGAGAGGGTGACCCCCCACACTGGTACTGAGACACGGACCAGACTCCTACGGGAGGCAGCAGTGAGGAATATTGGGCAATGGAGGAAACTCTGACCCAGCCATGCCGCGTGCAGGAAGACGGCCCTATGGGTTGTAAACTGCTTTTGTACGAGAATAAACCTTTCCACGTGTGGAAAGCTGAAGGTACCGTACGAATAAGGATCGGCTAACTCCGTGCCAGCAGCCGCGGTAATACGGAGGATCCAAGCGTTATCCGGATTTATTGGGTTTAAAGGGTCCGTAGGCGGGTCTTTAAGTCAGTGGTGAAAGCCTGCAGCTTAACTGTAGAATTGCCATTGATACTGGAGACCTTGAGTGTAGTAGAAGTAGGCGGAATAAGGCATGTAGCGGTGAAATGCATAGATATGCCTTAGAACACCGATTGCGAAGGCAGCTTACTATGTTACAACTGACGCTGAGGGACGAAAGCGTGGGGAGCGAACAGGATTAGATACCCTGGTAGTCCACGCCGTAAACGATGATTACTCGCTGTTAGCGATATACAGTTAGCGGCCAAGCGAAAGCATTAAGTAATCCACCTGGGGAGTACGCCGGCAACGGTGAAACTCAAAGGAATTGACGGGGGCCCGCACAAGCGGTGGAGCATGTGGTTTAATTCGATGATACGCGAGGAACCT